>Ga0065711_1044506_pt1 | contig 14061 bp, 10 predicted proteins | sample Hoacrofraction12_FD_59098 | JGI IMG/M metagenome (GOLD analysis project Ga0065711, IMG submission 59098) | Hoatzin crop microbial communities from Cojedes, Venezuela - Epithelial fraction 12 v2 (version 2) | ecosystem: Host-associated > Birds > Digestive system > Esophagus > Crop | place...
ACACCCACCCTTCAGATATTTGTAGGCATTTATAAGGTCCCCTCACAGCCTTCTCTTCTTCAGGCTGAACAAGCCCAGTTCCCTCAACCTCTCCTCGTAGTGGAGATGCTCCAGTCCCCTCACCATCCTCACAATTCACACATAGCAGTTAACATCTCTACTTATGCAAAACTTTGAGAGGAACAATTTGTTCCAATAACTCTTTCTTGAACACATCAATCACCCTACCTCTAAAAGAAACGTATTCAGTGTAAAAAAGACAGCAGTTTTGATTTTATGCTGAATAAAAGATGTTGATGTACTATTACTGTATCACTGTTTACTTGACCTTTCTCTGTCAGTTTATCATGCACTGTTGTAAACTCCTCAAGCAATGCTTTCAGAATAGCTAAATGTTTTTAGAGTAAGAAATTTCAGTCAATAATTAAAATATTTTCACGCTGAAGTGCTCTTTAGGCAATCAATTAAAAATAAACTTGCGTGCATGGAAGAGAGACCCTAAATGTATGGGGTTTCATGTGTATGTTTATGTTTTGGTTTGGAGTTTTTCTTTTTTTCTTTTCTTTTATTTTTATATTGCTATTACTTATTGAAGAATGCAGTTCAGGAACAGCTGAAACTCTTTATGAATTTCTGTCAGATTTTTCACATAACTTCAGCCATGAAAATTGCTGTTGTGGTACTGAAACAACTGTTGATATCTAGATTTAACTGCTGTTAGATATCCAAAATGAAGAGCTGGATGAAAACAGGCTCCAGCCGTTCCTATTTCTGTTCTGCAGTTGCACAATCATGTGCCTTAGTCGCTGGACTTCTGTGGTTTGTCTCCATCAACAGAAAGTATTTACGTAATTTGCAGGGAATATCCTACACCCCAAACACCTCCAAGTTTAACAGTTTGTCTGCTGAGTTGTGGAATTAAGAGTCTGAAGTTCTAGATTTTCCTCTGAATTAGAGAGGGAGAAGCTATTCTTCCCCTCAGGACAGACCTGCTTGGCTTTGTGGCATCTACAACTAGAGTTAATTGAACTTTGATCTCCGTTCCTTGTCTTATACAAAGCAATCTTTTTAGTTAAATTTTTTGTCTCTGCATAACACCCGTGATTTTCATCTATGGCTCTGGCGCAGATCATTGCAGGTTTTCCATGATAATGTTGACTTTGACAGATATAAATGTTGAATTTGACAAGTATATTTTATTTTAGGAAGCCATCTTCTGAGATGAGTCGTGCCTTGAGTTTTTGACATGACTAGTGCTTTAAGACAAGACAGACTTCAACATGAATAAAATCCCAAAAGAAGCACTGAAAACAATCTGAGATATTATCACCTTCAAAACAGTGTCAACAGTAACTATCTAGTTCTTGACAAATAATTGTTTAATCTGGTTTGAAAAGCCCTCTGAGAAGGAGATTTCATAACATTTGTCAACAACCTATTGCGATTAAATTCTCTTTTCGTTAGAAAGATTTCCCTAACATGTAAGTTAGATCATCCATGTTTCTTGTCTTATTCCTAGTGATCAGAGAGCACAAAGTGCACTTATTGTCTATGACATATTTTCAGTCACATTTTTAAGCATCTCTTTTTCTATGAAAATAACTATACCATAGAATGGTTTGTGTTGAAAGGGATGTCATAAATCATGTCATTCCAATCCCCCTGCCCCGGGGAGGGACGCCTTCCACTAGACCAGGTTGCTCAAAGCCCCGTCCAGCTTGACCTTGAACATTTCCAGGGAGGGGGCATCCACAAGTTCCCTGGGCAACATGTTCCAGTGCCTTGCCACCCTCACAGTGAAGAATTTCTTGCTTATAGTTAATGTAAACCTACCCTATTTCATTTTAAAGCCATTAGCCGTTGTCCTCTCATTACATGCCCTTGTAAAAAATCCCTCTCCAGTTTTCTTCTAGGCCCCTTCAGGTACTGGAAGTCAGCTATAAGGTGTCCCCAGAGCCTTCTCTTCTCCAGGCTGAACTCTCTCACCTTTTCCTCTCAGCAGAGGTGTTCCAGCTCTTTGAGTAATTTTTGTGGCCCTCTTCTGACCCCAGTCCAACAGGTCCATGTCTGTCCTGTGCTGAGGGCTCCAGAGCTGGACACAGGACTCCCAGTGGGGTCTCACCAGAGTGGAGTAGAGTGGTAAAATCACAGAATCTTGTAATCATAGAATGCTTTAGGTTGGAGGGGACCTTTAGAGGTCAACTATCTCAACCTCCCAGGCAGTGAGCAGGGACATCTTCAACTAGACCAGGTTGCTCAGAGCGCCATCCAATCATGCCTTGAATATTTCCAGGGATGGGGCCTCCACTACCTCTCTGGGATATCTGTTCCAGTGTTTCACCATACTCATGGTAAAAAATTTCTTCCTTATATCAAGTCCTTCTTGGCAAGGCTGCTCTCTATCCGTTCTCCACCCAGCCTCTATTTGTGCTTGGGATTGCACCGACCCAGGTGCAGGACCTTGCACTTGGCCTTGCTCCCTATTTGGAGCAAAGTTTTTCTAATTACTTCTGGCTTGGGTTTTCCAAAATACTCATCAGGTCTGATGAACACTTTGGGAAGCATCATCCATTCACAAAGATGTAACTAGCCAAACTTTAATGAGAGCTGCCAGACATTTTCCTCTTAAAATTGAGTATACGCAATTCCGCATGTTGGAGTATGGAACTACTTTTGATCACAATTAACAAAATGTTATTAACATTTTAATACATCTTATTTTTTAATGTGATATTATAATTATGTGATATTTATTATGTATTATGTATATGGTATTATTTCATAAGAAGATATTGTGAGCAAGAATTAATGGAAAATATTTATTTTTTTAAAAAATTCCTGGTGGTAACAGAATAGTACTACTGCTTTTAAAGACAAGACGCTGTGAGAAGACCGAGTGCAATTCAGAATAGAGTGTTCATAAACTTATTTACATCTTCAGATGTTTGTTTCACCTACCTCTTTCCAGAGCAATGACTCACTCATTCCAGTAGATGGAGATAATGAACTTCCAAAAAAAGAACAGGCTGCTGTGGGCTTCCCTTCCCTTGTCTTTGTGGTTTTGTGCGCAAAAGGGGAACCTGACCCCAAATTAGTGTCATGATAAACATAACGTTTGTTTAGTGGTCTTACGATGGGACAGCTTAATGGTTTGTGAACTACTTTATCCTTCTTCTAAGATTCTCAGTTTGTTCCCTAGAAGTTCAGTTTTACAACATTATCTGGAAGGAAATATGAAGCTGTAATTATTACTATGCTGAACAACTTTTGTCCTAGGTCCTCAGCTTTATTTTTGGGAAACATTCCAGTCTCCTCTCCTTCTTGTCCTCTGAGACGGTCAGGTGGTGTAGGTTAGCATTTGCTTCATGTTGTTTCAGTGTGAATTCAGAGTGTGTTAAAGAAATGCTGTCTTTGCTGTTAGTCCCAGTCTTCGTGTAGCATAGTTCTAAAGAACCGAGATAAACATTTAATAGCTTCAAATATGTATGAATGAGGGAATTAGATATGCTAATGCAAAATTCTATAGCTGTCGCAAATAAACAAATAATGCTTTGTAAGGAAAAAATGTGAATTTTGGGCATGTCATATTTCTCAAGAATTACCATCTCTGAAGGGAAAAAACCCAACAGAAACACAAAAAAAGAGAAATAGAATAAAAAATTTCACTCTTTCTTCAGCTAATGCCCCAAAATGAAAATACATTTATACGTGGGATGAATTTGGGTTTTGATGTTTCAACCATGTCTGCCAACTTCCTTAGAATTTACAGGCAAAAAAGTAAAAAGAGTTGATGAGCTTTAGAGAAACCATCTAGTTTTGCATCAGATCAAATTTTGATAAATGCATCTGAGATAATCTGTTAGACGCTTGACCAAATATCTTGAAAACCGTGTACGAGAAGTAATGTGGCTATAGGACATATACAAGTACCAGTGACATACTCTAATGATCATAGCATTGGTGAGGATGGTGGGAAAATGTGGGCTGAACCTGAAAATCTTGAAAATCCACTTCACACAATGCTTAAAATCACATCAGAACAAGACACAGTTGACTGCAGTGAGGGTACATGTCCTGGCCCGAGTATCAATGCTGCCCTTATAGTGTTGTATTCACATGGAAACAATTCTGTCTCTCTGCTTTTTTTTATTGTTCATAATTCTGAGAAGATATTAAGTTCTCGTAAACTTTCAAAGGCCTGTTTCTGAACATGTAGGACGTCATCACTGTGAAAGAAACATGTAAATTACTGTAGTTCACAGTAATAGAATAAATGGAGAAACGTGATGGATTTTTAGCTTGCTTTTCTGAAAAAAACAGCTGAAGACTATTTCATTTTTGTACGGAGTTTCTTTAGAAACCCAGAATATTTTACTTTCGCTGAAGGAACTTCAGTAATCTTACCCCAAATCACTATGATTTGGAAAAGATTATGGGAATACTTCAAAACAAAGAGAAGATCAAAATAAGATTAAACCAAAATGTCTTATTTTACCAGCCAAGCAGAAATGGTTTATTTAAGGTCAGTCTAACACTAATCTCACTGTGCCCGAGCTAACCTTTTAGGATTATGGGAACAGTTTTTCATTGCCCTGGCCTCCACTTCTATATTATTGGGTAGATTTACTAGCAAAATTGTATCTCCTAGGTGCAGCTATATTTGTGTCTCTCAAGACAACAGCAGAGCATGATGGGAGAAAAAAAGATTTGATGGGAAAATGTTGACCAGTCATATTCCTGGTATATTTTTTCTTGATTTTATTTAAAGTCTTTTTAATCTTATTTGCCTTCAGTAGTTTGGACACAAGGTTCTAATTCACGGGGACTGTGAGAATATACCTACCATGACTCTAAAGCAGGCGGAGGGTTGCCAGGAAATGATTCAGGATCATTTTGAAGTGAGTACTAAATGCCAGACTAAACTGGTTGAAAAACTTTAATGAGTAAAACCTGCACAAAACTAAAAAAGCTATTTTACATACCTCAACAGCTTTGGCAAGTGCTTTCAGATTTGTACTCTGAATTATTAACTTCATATTCGTTGTGGTAAAAGCCCATTCCAAATGCTCTTATTGTCCAGGGCTTTAACCACAGTTTGTCATCTTGCAAGATGCCCAACTGATAGGAGAACACTATTGCGAGTGAAAAATGTGGCGATCTCCCTGCTCTTAACATCTTCATTCTCTTCCAAATTGCCATAGGAACATTAATTTGATTGTGTACTTCCTACAGCACTGTTAATTAGTTATCTCATATTAATTATAGTAATTACATACACACCTATCTATAGGACTATTAGATAGTTCATAGGAAAAAAACATGAGCCAAGATATTCTTGATGCAGAGCAGCTAATCAGCTAACAGCTGCTGTCGGTCCCAGAGCTGCTAGTTAACACTTGAAATACTGTACAAAGGGATATTTTCAAAATTCCAGCTAATAAAAAACCTTTTCAAGTCATTGCTAAACAAACGTGTTCTGTCTGTGTGCTTCCCTTCATCTGCTAACATAACCAGGGATCGGAATTGAATACTAATATGACTAAACAGCAGTACGAGAATCATCAAAGGGACGTTGTGAGGACATATTACCAGGGAACAAACAGAATATGTTTTAGCAGAGGAAATGTAGTCTTTGCAAATCTAGGTCGATCAACTTACTTTTTTAAAACTATAAAATATGTATTAAAGTGTTTTTTTCTGCAGTCTATGAGTACTTCTGCCCTGAGAATCGTTTCTGTACTTGCAATATTTTTTATACACTGCGGTGAGTGATGGGAAGAGACAGTTATCCTGCCACACGAGCCATACTATCAAGTCCCCAGAACACGATTTTCTTCTACAGGCTGGAGAGCAACAAATCCAGCTAATGAGTGGTTCACAAGAGTGCCCGCAAACTGACTTTCCTCCCCGTCAGCCATCAAATGCGTTCCTCTGTTTGAGATAAGTATCTACCAAAAATGATGGACTTTGCTCAATTTTACATCTCTGTTCTGTGCAGTATGCGGTGACCAAAATTGTAGATCTAGTTCCTGTTCCTTCATGTATTATACAAAGATGGCCTGATACAAGAATAATACATTCTACTTCTGTAAAATTCATGGTCATCAGCACTCACTGACTGTGGTGTTTGGGGTTACAAGGCACTCAATGACAGACTCGCTGATTTTAAAATCAGAAGAAACCATTAGATCATTTACTCTGTCTTCCTCTGAATTTCTGGACAGCAATGTTCCACCTGTAGACTCTTGTATTCATCCCATCAAGACAGCTCTCCCACAAAAGCATTAATGCAGCATTGAAATCCATGAGTATACCACCTCCATTTTTCTCTTTTTTTTTCACTAAAAGCTACTCACCTTCACTGCCACAAATGTCAAGGCTCAGCTTCCACTCTTCGGTTTTGGTGCTACTCTGTCTGCTGTGTCACAGCCTCTAATCACACCCCAACTTTCCTTCCTTGAAGCACATGAACCACAACCATTTCATTTCTATAACTTCACAGCATTGAGTCTCTACTGGAAGGCTTTTTCTGCAACCTTTTTAATTTTTGTAGCTCTTTTCCATCTTACAAGGTAATTAAATTGTTTGTGTAAACAAATTGAATCCACTGCTTTGCTTTCTATGCAAATCAGAGCTCTACTGTGATGGAAATCATATTTATACTTATCTCTAAATTCATCACACAGCTTCTAACCTGGAAGCTGCATTGTCTTCCCACTCTCAAGCAGTTGCTGCGTTGCCACTACTGCAGACCTTTATTTTTGTGTATTCTCTTGACAGATCTCATGTGAGTTATGTATATGAAAAGACACATGTAGGGTTTGAAATAAAAAAAGACCACAGAATTGTTTAAGGAAATGTGAAATTGTTTGGTTACACTCAGGTCCAAGGCCTAAGTAAATATCCTGGTCACATTCACTCTCCTTTCCACTGGCTGCCAAGGAAAGTTAGGCCATCACATCTTTAGCTGGAGTCTACAGGCTAAAGCTCCTGACTAACAAAGGAGGTTCCAGATGACTGGCGGAGGAGATGGCCAAGCCACTCTCCAACATCTGTCAGCAGTCCTGGCTAACAGGAGAGGTCCCAGATGACTGGAGGCTAGCCAGTGTAATACCCATCTACAAGACGGGCCGGAAGGAGGACCCTGGGAACTACAGGCCTGTCAACTTCACCTTGGTGCCTGGCAAAATTATGGAGCAATTCATCCTGAATGCGCTCACTGGGCTTGTGAAGGATGACCAGAGTTTCAGGCCCATCCAGCATGGGTTCATGAAAGGCAGATCCTGCTTGACCAACGTGATCTCCTTCTATGACCAGGTGACCTGTCTAGTGGGTCAAGGAAAGGCTGTGGATGTCATCTACCTGGACTTTAGTAAGGCCTTTGACACAGTTCCCCATAGCATCCTCCTGGAGAAACTAGCTGCCCATGGTTTGGATGGGTTTACTGTCTGCTGGATAAAGAACTGGCTGAATGGGCGAGCACAGACAGTGGTGGTGAATGGAGTTAAATCCAGCTGGTGGCCGGTCACAAGTGGTATTCCCCAGGGCTCAGTTTTGGGTCTGGTCTTGTTTAATGTCTTTATCAATGATCTGGATGAGGGGACTGAGTGCTCCCTCAGTAAGTTTGCAGATGACACCAAGCTGGGTGGGAGTGTCAATCTGCTTGAGGGTAGGAAGGCTCTGCAGAGTAATCTGGACAGACTAGATCGATGGGCCGAGGCCAACTGTAGGAGTTTCAACATGGCCAAGTGCTGGGTCCTATGTTTCGGTCACCACAATGCCATGCAACACTACAGGCTTGGGGAGGATTAGCTGGAAAGCTGCCTGGCGGAACAGGACCTTGGGGTGTTGGTCGACAGCCTGCTGAACATGAGCCAGCAGTGTGCCCAGGTGGCCAAGAAGGCCAACAGCATCCTGGCTTGAATCAGCAATAGTGCGGCCAGCAGGAGCAGGGAGATGATCATGCCCCTGTACTCGGCACTGGTGAGGCCGCACCTCGAGTGCTGTGTTCAGTTTTGGGCCCCTCACTACAAGAAGGACATTGAGGGGCTGGGGTTTGTCCAGAGAAGGGCAATGAGGCTGGTGAGGGGTCTAGAGAACAAGTCTTACAAGGAGCAATTGGAGGAATTGGGGCTGTTTAGTCCAGAGAAGAGGAGGCTGAGGGGAGACCTTATTGCTCTCTACAACTACCTGAAAGGAGGTTGTAGTGAGGAGGGTGTTGGTCTCTTCTCCCAGGTAACTAGCGATAGGACGAGAGGCAATGGCCTCAGTTGTATCAGGGGAGATTTAGATTGGATATTAGGAAAACTTTCTTTACTGAAAGAGTGGTCAGGCATTGGAACAGGCTGCCCAGGGACATGGCTGAGTCCCCATCCCTGGAGGTGTTTAAAAAACATGTAGGTGTGGCACTTTGGGATACAGCTTAGTAGGAATGGTGTTGTTGGGTGGATGGTTGGCCTTGATGATCTTGGATGTCTTATTCAACCTATGATTCTATGATTCTATGATTCTATACAGTTATGATGGGGCCTAAATCTGGGTCTAAACCTGCAATAAGTCTAGTTTTTCTCAGGTGAAGAAGTAAGTGACAAGGATGACCTGTATTTGGCATCCAGGTCCACATCTTGACAGGTTCCCCTGAATTTTGGAAAATATTACAACTTTCTAGCTGATTGTCAGAACAATATGTCCTCCTGACTGTATTAGTTGTTTGCTGAAATTTAAAACATTCTAGTTGCTCTTCTGAGAAGTAGACAAATACCATGAGAATTTGATGGTCACCAATTTTACAAGCAACCCATGAGCTGATATTTGCTTTTCAAAAAACACTCAGAGAATGCATCAAGTTGCACACTTCACTTTAATTATTTCTGAAACTTAGCCATCAGCTTAATCATTTCTTAAAAAAAGAAAGTTAAAAGCCAGCACTCTTTAGGAAACGAAAAGCCTTAAACTTGCACTGTTTTGGAAAGCAAAAGCACTGATTTCAAGGCAAGTAAGAGAGAAGAACAGGGGAATTCCAACAAGGATCTATAGGATAGAGAAATGTTGTTTGATCTGGGTTTCCTGCTTTTTGAAGGCATCTGTTTCTACTTCCTGTCTAGGAAGAAGTTCAGAGGGATTTCAGTCCCATTTTATGTACATAATTCAGTTACAGTCTGAAATGCAGATCGGGTGAAATCTGAGCTGAAAAGATGCATAAGGCTATTTACATCCCATTTATTTTTCTCATTCCCTTTCAAAGCCGGTCTTCACTGAGAAATCTTTGTTTAAGTGAAATGCGTTTAGTGGTATTATTCTGGAGCCGTAATTCTTATCTTTAGCAAAATTAATAGCAATCTTAACCAAGAAATCTTTCCGAAATGCAACCAGTGACATGTAAGCCTTTTCATTGTTCATGCCAGAGAATGATACAACTGAACAATGCAACTGAATGAATGAAGATGTAGAATAGACTGTGGGCACCATGCCTGCAGCACAGGTCATGCCATATGAACTAACTGCCAATCAAAGAGGGGATTTAAGAAGCTTCATTGGAGAAACAGATAATTTCACTTCATTGTCTGTAGGCAAAGATTAAAAACAAGCTTGTTTAGGTTACTGAACTGTAGGTAGATTAAAAGAGTATTAGGAAGCAATCTTTCAAGAAAATGGTTTTGTATCAATATTTTGTAAGTTTATTAATCGTCACATACCCCTGTCGTATTAGATCATCAAGGTAGGCTTCATTGACCTTGTCTCAGATGTCTGTAGTAAATGGAGGATAGTGTCTACAAGGGTCAGCATCATCAGTGATCAAGGTGAAGTTTCAGGTAGCAAGAAGATTACTGGGTAAATGTAAAAAAATGCTAAATAGTTTAAAATTCCATATTTATTTTCAGTGGAGAATTGCACTACTATTCTATGTTTTCGGAGGATATTGTCAAAAACAGGTTTGTAGGTAGAAGTACTCCCTCATACTACATCTGTTAATCTATTTGTGAAAAGCAGATGGTCTTTTCAACATACAAGATCTGAAGAATAACATGTTTTCCCAGCAGTTATTCTGTTTTCTATGAGGATGTCAGGTGGAGAAACTATAAGTTAAGTTTATGACCTATATACCAACAGGATATAAGCTTCTCCTTAAAAGGTTTGCGTCATAAATTTTCCACAAAGAAATCAAGGAAGGATTTTATCCAGAGGTATAAGAACTTTGATGGTGAAGAGGAATGAAAGAACCAGCTATTTTCAGTATATTGCGTTACAGAAATACTCTTCTTAAACAGCAAACTTTAGGTAAAGGTTTCCTCTGAACACACTAAAAAGCCACTGCAAGCATTAACCCTAATGTATTCGGAATGTTTAACTGGTGTTTAGATGCTGCTAAGCATCCATATATAAGTTAATTCTTACCCGTAAGAAAACCTGTGGACTTTCAATAAAGTTTGCATTGACTGAGGGCATCTGAATTAAAGGATTACTTCTGAGAAATCTAGGTTTCTTTGATGATGATGAATTTAGGTGGATTTATTAGATGCTGAAATAGTCATTACCGAAAGGAAGAAGTTGTAAAATCTTTTTCAACAAGTAAGTTATCTTCTGATACTTGGCCCTTTTCTTCCAAAAGAACAGTCATGACGTTCCTACCAAAGGACTAAATTTTTCACCTTCTTATAAAAGCTACAAATGGAACAGGAAAGAAATGGGTGAAAATACATTTCTATTCTATTCTTCCATCTATCACCGACTTCCTTTATGTTTTGAGGCAAGTTTCTTAATCACACACATCTTTTCTTCTCATGACAAAATAGACAACATACTTTGCAACAAGATAGAAGGCAGCCTGACTCCAGTCAATGCCTTGTTTTTATCCCGTGATTCCCCAGGCACACCTGACCATGACTCTAGACTAACCTCTTGTTCAGGCACTTTCCTCTCACAACTTCCCTTCTCACTCCGTGAGAAACTTTTGAATGAGTAAACTGACATTACATTTGCCAAATTTCAATTTTGTTTAGGCAATTAGTAGTAGTTTCAATCTTGTATTTCAATTGATTAGGCTAAAATTACCATTCTGAAATTCCATCCTGAAGGCTATAAACGCCCTCAGACATTGAGTGTATCTCTTGTATCTCTCCAGACTGAGTTGCTGTAGCTAACACACTGAAGAAAAGGTTATGTGAGGCAAACTGAATTTAAAAAAAAAATGAAGACAGAAAAGTTAAATAGATTGCTTTAAACTTGTTAGTAGAAATGGGAGAGGGTGTTTTTTTTCTCCTTCTAATAGTAGTGAACTCCTTTCTCTAAGTGGCTTCTTGCAGATATTAAATGCAACAAATACAGCAGGGAGTGCTATTGAAATAGCTGATGAACTAAAACAGTGGGAAGAAAAAGGAATAGGAATGGAACAGGGGATAAGATACTTCAGACTTAATACCTCGCAGACAGAGAGATAATGCTAAGGGATAAAAATACCAATCTGCAAACTACATCTTTGCTTCGGAGAATGCAGAACTCCCTCCTCAAAACAAATAAAAATGGATCCTCTGTCATTTAACATATTTTATTCTGCTTTTTCACCTGAAAAACAAAATCCACTTGCAATCCCTTAATAAAAGCTGGAGAGACTGGAAACTATGTGAAGGGAATGTTGTCTGCTGTGGAATCCTGAATTTAAGAGAACAAACAATAATCGCAGAATCATAGGTTGGAAAAGACCTCGAAGATCATCAGGTCCAAGTCCAGGACCAAAGCCATTGGAAAGAAACCATTCCCAAAGCTTCATCCTGGTTTCAGCAGTGTTGAAGGTTTCCATTTATCAGTGAAATATCCGAGCACAATTTTGTGTCCTTGCAACCCAATCAGAAGCAGACAGAGATGGCTAGAAATGTTTTAAACTTCCATTATGGAATGCAAAGACAGCAAGAAATTTAACTTTCTTTAAAAGTCGATGAGGGTTAAAAATTCAGTCTAGGTTTCTTCTGCTTTCAAAAGTACCCTGCATTCTTCAGAATGAAGAATAGGTGCACTGTTTAATGTGAGAATAGGAGAGTGTTGATCTTGCACCACTCTGCTGTTCTGATGAGGATCTTCAGCTCAGGCAGTTTAAATAGAGTTTAAACTCAATCTGAAGTCGCTTCAGGGACTTCAGATCCAAAAAGAAAGGTGAATAAAGTGACAAAGAAACACCTTCATAAAAGATTTAAAAAAGGTCAGATATTCCTATCTACTAAAACATTTTCACATGGAATTATTAGTGTTAGTGTTAGTGTTAGTGCTAGTGTGATCAGTGTTGTGTTTTTTTTTTTTTTTCCTCTGACATTCTGCTGCTCATTTGTGCCTGTTGACTTAATAGTAGTGAACAAGAGATATGAACTTCTCCTTACTGGGAGATAATAACAAGACCCTAAAAAAACATTTCAGGTATTTATGAATTGAAGGAAATTACAGATGGTTACAAAACTTGGAAAATTGTTTTCCCAAATTTCCACTGCATTGATGATGGGTGAAAATCACTTTTGAATCTAGATACACCAGCTGACTTCATAAGATTTTTCATCTCGGTACATGATTGGTACATCCTTATTGTATATACTTCACAGTGTGTGTGTGGTTAAAAAAGATGGGTTCATATGATGAGCTCAAATAGCTGAACAGCATGTGTCTGGAACCATCATTATGTCATTGTGAAAAAGAGCAAATCTTGTCTTCTACTCATACGAAATCATAAAATCAGGGAGGAGGAAGGACTAAATTTATCAGACCACCTTGTTTACCCACTTGTTCACACAATGCTGATCCCCACAGCCAAACTGTCTGCCAAATGGTTGTTTGATGTTGACTTTTACAGGTTTTCCTCACAAACAAAAGAAAAGGTGTATTGCGTTTTTAAGTCAAGATATAACACTTTCTTGGTGGTTTATGTAAGTTCTTCAAAAGGAACAGGATATAACCATGAAAAAGTTTCTGATTTTGTTTGGACAAAGATTTTTTTCTTCCAATTTTATTCAAAGTGTCCATTATTCTTACAAAAGTTTCAGTCTCAATGACCAAAGTAGTAAAAATCTGATGTATCTCTTTGAGAATTGTTTGGCTCCGTTTTACAGAAGTATGGAGGGACAAAAGTACTAACTGAGGTTTTAACACAATTAAACACAATCATATAGCTACAATGAAAAATGCCGTTTCTGAAACTCTTTTGGAGAAGAGCACTTCCTTAGACTGACATTAGATGTTGACAGTGCAGGTCCAGACTTTCAACTTACATATAATGGGGTCATAGCCCTGAAGTCGATGGAGCTTCTCTAACTTCCACCCATAAAAACTGGAACCCCATTTTCCTCCTGTCTTCTTTGGTCACAGGAACAATTTCCTTTGTAGAGCACAGCTTTCCTTTGTTGAAATGATTTACATGCACTGTCTCCCCCATCTTAGAAAAGTATCATGAGCCATTACAGGCACTTTCGGTGCGTGGGTAGGTTGTGTGTCTAATGTGCATCTGTTAATATTCACACTGTCTTCTGTGGTGTTCCTGCCATGTTGCTAAAATCTGCTTTGAATATCATTAATTCCAGCCTATATTAGGAGGTGTTTTTCAGCTGTGTCTATCCTTTCTAAAAATAATACTGTATTTCATTCTCTGGTTGCCACACAGAGCTTTTGTGCTGCAGACTGTGGCAATGGAGTTTGCAGTCTATTCAGCCTCTGGATGAAAACAGCATATACTGCTTGTTTACTCAAGACCTGGCTCTTCAGGTGACGTGCTGACTCCAAGGAAGTCAAAGAAGATTTTTTTCCATTTGCTTTAGCAGAGATGTATTTTCTTTATCCATTTGCTTAAGTGATGATAAAGTATTGCTCAGGCAGAGGCAGAGGATAAAAAAAAAATTATGTGTTTAATAAAAACCTTTTAATATTTCTGGGAAAACCAGAGGTGATGGTGCCACAAGAGAGTTAATCTGTCATCTTTGTATCACATGGTATGATTAAAACTGTGTGATCCTTTCTAAACAGCTTGGTTTGGGGCTCCTCTCCTCTCCTCTCCTCTCCTCTCCTCTCCTCTCCTCTCCTCTCCTCTCC
>Ga0065711_1044507_pt1 | contig 14061 bp, 6 predicted proteins | sample Hoacrofraction12_FD_59098 | JGI IMG/M metagenome (GOLD analysis project Ga0065711, IMG submission 59098) | Hoatzin crop microbial communities from Cojedes, Venezuela - Epithelial fraction 12 v2 (version 2) | ecosystem: Host-associated > Birds > Digestive system > Esophagus > Crop | place...
CAGGAAGTTCCGTCTGAACATGAGGAAGAACTTCTTCCCTCTGAGGGTGACGGAGCCCTGGAACAGGCTGCCCAGGGAGGTTGTGGAGTCTCCTTCTCTGGAGATATTCAAGACCCGCCTGGTTGTGGTCCTGTGCAGCCTACTGTAGGTGACCCTGCTTCGGCAGGAGGGTTGGACTAGATGACCCACAGAGGTCCCTTCCAACCCCTACTATTCTGTGATTAATCTGTGATTATCATAGGATAGCTAGGGCTGGAAGAACCTCAGAATATCCTCTAGTCTGTTCCCCTCTTTTAAGACAGGTGCAGTTTGTCAGGAGCTGTTCTTAAAGTTTTCTGCTGATGGAGATCCCACAGCCTTCTCAGCCAACATGTTAGCAAAGAGGTATTCAGGACATTATCCTGAATTTCAGCAAGTTTAACTAATATCTCACTTGACTATTTCTCAATATATTTTAAGTTTAATTTCTCCAGTTGCTACTATAAACACAGAGAACAGGTTTTGGAGTTTTTATTTTAAGATTTTTTTCAAAAACCCCAAACTCTTAAAAAGCAGTAAATCAGTTTAATATACTTGGTGTCTGGATGGTATTAAGCACAAGTATCTAGTGGAGGTTTAATTTAATTATTATTTAATATGTCTTTCCTACCCAATCACTTTTAATCTTTATGGCTCTTTGGCTTCTTGTAGTTTGAGTATATATTCAGTCTTGCCGTGCTTACAATGGCAAAGAAATACTGGTAGGCCAATATTTCCTTTAGCTGCAAACCTGTTTTAGCCTCTGCCTGACTTTCATCATTGCCCCTAGTTTGTAGTGCTGGGCATTTTTGATTCGTGAGAGAGTGCAGAATATCTCTTACAACTTGCTATTATTATTATCTAGTCTGTTTAACTAATTCTTATACTGGCCTCTTTGTCTGCAAAGTACCTTTTTCCCTCTTGTATTTGGTATTTATGTTTAGCTTTTCCTACAAATGTCTGCTAAAAGTGATTGTGAAGAAAGGTTAGCTAATTAGCTGATTGAAAATGTTCTGTGATATCTGGTCTTGCTTATTGGCTTCTTAATAACAAAAAGGACAACAGTAACCAAAATGTTCATATGAAAATGAGATGTCACAGAAATTTTACAGAACAAGTAACTCAAATTTGGGTACTAGATAATTTTTTAAAAGGGAAGATATGGAAAACATAAATGTTTAGCATGAAGAACTGCACAAATGCTGTGTGTTCTTTAATTTTGGAGACCAGCAGAATCGAACAATTCTATGTAGGTTTATTTATATATTATACTTTTAGCACAGCTATGAACCAAGCATGACCTGATGCACACCTGAGCCTGTACAGAACCTAAAAATAGGATTCTGAGAATCCTAACCTACCTTCCATTTGGATCCTGTAAACGTCACAAGAATGCAGCCTTCCTTCAAAGTTCCCTAGATATGGAGAAATTGGAGATCAGGAGTACAGGTAAATGTTTGAGTTAAATCTTCCAGGTACAAGAAATGATGGTTAAGTGAAAATTTGGAGTCTAATTTGCCTAGAATTAACAAACACCTGTGATTAAAAAACTATAAAATTGAACAGCTGATGCTGGCAGTTAGGTTATTACTTCCTGGTGCATGCAAGAAGGGGAAAAAAGGTTGCAGCATGTGTTATCTAGAAAATATAATAACTATTGATAGATACTAGATTGAAACATCTGGAAAAATTACTACCAAAATACTCTCCATTGTCAAAAATAAGTTTCGCATAAAACACCCACTGATGAATAAACAATATTGATTTTTTTGTGGAATATAAGACTTGTAAAAAAAAATTTATTCCACCTTCCTGTAGAATATACGGGATAAAAATACTAATTTGTAAAAATTTACAAGATTTGAAATCTGTTTGTGCTAGAAAAGATAAGTGGGTAAGATGCAGAGAAATTTTACACTCTGTTGAAAGAACTGGCCCTTAGGGTAGCCTGAAGGTTGTTGAGCTGGAAGCTAACAGGTAAAACAGATGTGGACTGTGAGGGAGGCATAAGCAGTACAGATGCACAGGTTTAAAACAGCATCAACTTGACAGACTGTCTCTGTCAGATTTTTGCTGCTCTTTTTCCCCTCATATCTCTAGAATGCTAATTCTGTGGTGCTTTCATTGTTTTTGGGACAAAAGAAAGTATATACTCTTCTGTATATGCTTTATGTGTGTCTTGCGTAAGTGTATGTCTTTATGAGCTATCTCTTCCCCAGTTTTTGCTACTCGGTGCTGTTGCTGTGTGTGTGTTTGTGTGCATATAAATTATTTATATATCTTACAAAAAAGACCAAACCCAGAATCATACAAGATATGTTCACCTACGTACAATTGCATTATTTCTGCAACAGCAGGATGACTGATTTTTAAATGAGATGTTCACTGGAGAACCTGTTCCAGTGAAAAAAGTGTAGCCTGGAAATCCTCCAAATATATCACAAATCCTGAACTGGGTAAAAAGCAAAGGCAGAGGCTGCTACTGTTGAATGATGAAGCAAAACCGAAAATGAAGAGCAACAATCTGAAAAAAAAAATGTATTAAAACACAATAGGAGAGGCATTCCAAACTGCACTATCTCTCTGGTCCTAGGAACCTATCTGATTCCAGATGTACACATTATAGTATCAGTAGTACATATATACAACAAAATCATCCATGTCTTTTATGAGAGACAAACAGTAATTATTCTTGCACCTCAAATTTCAATCAAAACGGAAATCAGAACACATAATATTTACAGCAGCACTAGAAAAAGTTTTCAGACTCAAATTATGATCTCTTAGAATCATTATTTCCCATTGGCTACATCAATGAATTGGAGAGGAGGGAGAAGAATTTTAAACCTCTGACTTTGATTTTAGCAAGAAGAGGCATTAGTATTCAAACTTGTGCATTTATCTCTTACCAGTGAGGATATGTCACAGATGAGGTCCTCCAGAATTTCCTTTCCATGCAATTTGGCAAAAGACTATTTCTGTTTCCCAGGGCTATATTTTAACTCTATGAATCCTCAGTGATAATTACAATAGTTGAGTCTTAGTTTTAATTAAATATTGGTGTCTGCTACAATTTTCCACGCTTATATTGCCAGCAGACACTATATCTACAAAAGACATGTGGTAGATTATTAGTTCCATGTATAAATGAGGCAGAAAATAAAGGAAGTTATGAGTGTTACAAAGCCAGAGATCATATAAAAAATTAAGACATCAATGACATTTTGTTTATCACTATACATTATGCTAAATGGCTGCACCCAAAGCCAGTTGTAAATCTAAGAACACTAATGCACATTCAGCTTTTCTCTTCTGATGAATAGAAATTAGTTCATTTTCCATCCAGATGTTTATTTTAAAAAACTGCAGTAAATCTAAATGTGATTGAATGTCAAGAAGAAAATGAACAGTTGTGTTGAAGGAATATGTATCTCAGAGTCAGAATACAGATGAAAAGAAACAGCAAGACAAATACCAATGTCGCCATAACTGACAATGAAGCCCACGTTGACAAATATTTCACAATGAGCTATAGGAATCAGTTTATACTATTCACATTCTGTATTGACAGCACACAAATGTGTGTGGTGTTAATTAATCACAGAAATGTGTGTGATGTCAATTAATCACACAAGTACATTTTACTTTTTTTGTTACAGGACTAACAAAATATTGTAATCTAAAAGTTTAACAGGAAAAATTACTATGAAGCATTAATCCCAGATCAGAGCAAGCTGAAAAATCCCTGTTTCTCAGGAATGTTCGTGATACTTCCAGTTTTATCAGGACAGCCTACTTTGGCTGGAGGTAGAGTAAAACAACAGGAAAGGCTAAAAAAACTTCTGCACGCTCATTCATTGAAGTTTCCTGTGACTCTTCAGATTCTTCTAGGGAAGTGAAGATGAACTTGATGATCCCTTTCTCTGAAAACACTTCTTGTAGGATGCGGGGTTATTTGATAACAGGTCTATGGACATATAAAGCGCAGTATTCCTATTCTCCATTTTCACAGCTGGCAGAATTAGTATTCAAGTACTGAAAATTTTTTTTACAGTTCTGCTTCCAGTGAAAAAAATAGGAAAGAAACGCCAAGGCAAGTTTCAGTTAAAACAAAGCATTTAGTTGTTTGGGTTTGTGTGTGTGGTCCTATCTGAAAAATACTGTAGTTGGTGTCCGACCAGTAGAAGCATCTTTTTATTCCTCCTGTAATATTCAGTGAGCAGAAGCTTCAGGCAAAGATTCCTCTTGTAATATTCTGCTTCTTTCAAGGCAACACTTATGCAGGGAAGCCTGGCCAGCCTTCAAGGTGCCTATTAGCTTCCCAGGATTAAAGCCTGCAGTTCATGTTCCCTTGGCAAGCTCTATGAAGAGACTCAAACAGCTCCTAACTCAGAATCAACTCCACCTTTGCTGCAAACTTATAATACGTTTAATTCTGTCAGTAGTGAATTCCTGCAAATATATTAGTCTAACCTGTTTGTGTAGTTGCCAAGTAGCAAAGCTTCTGCCATTCCCACCAGGGAACTGTTTCTTGTGACATGCTGATATAAGAGGGAAAATACTAGCTAAGCCTGTGTAAAAATATCAAGGCAAATATTAGATATAAAATACAAGCCAGCAAATTACAGCTGGCAGAAGCAGATCTACAGAAGGTTGAACTACACACTCTGGCAATATTGCAGGCCACTACATGACATACTAACAAGAAGATCTTCTATTCTAGTTTGTTTGAATCTGGATTTCATTTTTCCTTCCAACACCTGTGGGTGAAATTGTACTTTTATTTTTAATCCATGGAGAGAATTTACACCTACTTGAGCACCTGTCAGCCAGTCTAGGTGAGAGAACAATTTGGTTGCATCCATTAGAGATGAACCATCTGCATTTCTGTGTTTACAATGCCACAAATTGTTCTTTTAGGATCTGATCTTGCCACTGAACATTTTTGTTAGTAAAGGGTACCATTTCTACAGACACAGAACTAGAGGATGACTGTGGCTGGCTGTCACCAGTCTAGTCCAAGCTCCTGTTTAAAGCAGAGTTATCTAGAGCAGGTTCCTGAGGTATGTGATCTGTCCAGTTTTGAATACCTTCAAGGATGGAAACTCCACAAGCTCTCTGAACAACCTTATTCCAGTGTTTGACAACTGTCACAGTAAAAAAAAAAACAAATCTCCCTTATGGTCAATTGGCATTTCCTGTACTTCAGCTTGTGCCTGTTGTCTCTTGTCCTGTCACTGGGCACCACTGAGAAGAATCTTGCTATCTGTCTCCACCTTCTTTACACCCTTACTTCTAGTCCCCATCAGATATTTATACACTTTGTAAAGATCCCCTGAACCTTCTCACCTCCAGGCTGAATCGTCTCAGTTTTCTCAGCCTTTCCTTATAAGAAAGATACTTCACTGCCTTAGTAGACATACTGCAGTATGTCCATGTCTGTTTATTACCGGGGAGCCCTTACAGTACTCCAGATGTATCTTACCAGGACAGATCAGAGGAGAAGGATTGCCTCCCTTGACCTGTTGGTAGCGCTCTGTCTGATGAAGCCCAGGAGACTATTGGCCTTCCACACAGCACAGGCACATTGCTGGGTCATGGGTACTTTGGTGTCCACCAGGACCCTCAGGGCCTTTTTTGCAACGCTGTTTCCCAGCTGGTTGTCCCCAGCATATACTGGTGCATGGGATTATTTCTCCACAGGAGCAGGGCTTGGCATTTCCCTTTGTTGAACTTAATCAAATTCCTGTTGGTTCATTTCTCCAGGTTGCTCTGAATGGCAGCACAACCACCTGGGATCAACCGCTCCTGCTAGCTTTGTACTGTCTACCAGTCTGCTGTGGGTGCCCTTTGTCTCATCAGAGATATTCTGTATGTTGTTAATGAAGATACTAAACAGTACTGGCCACAGTATCTGCCCCTTGGTATGCCACTAGTTACTGTCCTCCATGTGGACTTCATGCCCCTGTTCACAACCTCTTGAGTCTGGCAGTTCAGCCAGTTTTCCAGCCACCTTAATGGCCGGTTTTCTCACTTGTATTTTGTCAACTTGTCTATGAGGAAGTCCTAACAGAGGGTGTCAAAGTCCTTGTTGAAGTCAAGATAAACAAAATCCTCTGCTCTCCACTTGTATGCATAATCAGTTCTCTCATCATAGAAGGGTATCAGGTTGATAAGGCATGATTTCCTCTTTGTAAATATAAGCTGACCACTCCTAAACATCTTCCTGTCCTGAATAAGCTTGGAAACAGTTTCCAAGACTAGTTTCTCCATCTCACTCCCTGGGATCAAGTTGAGGGTGACCAGCCTGAAGTTGCCCAGGTTCTTCTTGCTTTTCTTGAAAATTGGAGTGATGTTGGCTTTCTTCCAAGCACTCAGAAATGTCCTCTAGTCGCTATGACCATTCAGAGGTAATCATGAGTGGCCTTATAATGACTTCAGTCAGCTCAACCAGCACTTGTGGGTACTTTCCATTAGGTCCCATAGACTTGTGTACCTCCAGCTTGTTTACATATTCCCTGATCTGATCATCCTCTGCTGAGGGTAAGTCTTCCCCGCTCCACATTTTCCAAGTGGTCTCAGGGACCTGGGATTGATGAAGGCAAGTATTTACAGTAAAGACTGAGAAGGAATTCAGTACATTGGTCTTTTCCATGTCTTTTGTCTTCAGGGTCCTTGCCCATTTCAGCAGTGGACACATATCTTCCCTTATCCCTAGCTGCTGATGTACCTGTCAAAGCCCTTCTTGTCGCCCTTGACGTCCCTTATCAGATTCAACTCCAGATGCACTTTTGTTTGCCTAACCCCATCCCTACATACTTGAAGAGTGTTCCTGTACTCCTCCCCAGCCATCTGTTCCCTGTTCTACTTCTTATAGGCTGCTTTTTATGTTTGTGTTCTATCAGGAGGTCCTTGTTCATTCATACAAACCTCCAACTCTGATGCCTGATTTCCTGCAAAAGAGAATAAACTGTTCTTGAGCGTGGAGGAGTTGATGCTTGAAAATCAACTAGCTCTCCTGGCCTCCTCTCCTGGACCATCTCTCAGAAGATTCTTCCAAGCAGGTTCCTGAACTTGCTTTCCTGAAGTCCAGTGTTGTGATCCTGCTTTTTGCCCTGTCCCTTCCTCTCAGAATCCTGAGCTCCCCCTTTTTATTGCCACTGCAACCAAGGCCGTCCCCAGCTGTCACATTCCCGACAAGTTGTTCTTTGTTAGTGTGAGATCCAGGAGACTGCCCTGCTGTGTTGACTCTCTAGAACATATTTGGCTTGTTCAAGTCCCCCAAGAGGACCAAGGTCTGCGAACATAAGACTTCTTCCAGTTGTCTGAGGAAGACCTCATCTGTTTCTTCTTCCTGATCAGGTGGGTATCAGACACCTGACATAACACCAACGCATGTTGTTCTGCCCACTAATACTGACACATAAGCTCTCAGTTGTCTCATCACCCATCCCAAGGCAGATCTCCATGCATTGCCACTGCCCTTTCACATCAAAGGCTACTGCCTCTTCTTGCTGTGCTGACCTCTCCTTCCTGAACAGCCGGTATCCAGATATTGGAGCACTCCAGTTGTGTGAGCTCCCCCATGACATGTCTGGGATCCCAATGACATCACAGCCCTGTAATTACACACAGACCTCTAATTCTTACTGAATGAGAGTGGGAGACCTGCAGCATCTCCAGCTATCTCTGGGTTTAGCCACACACATATTACAGGATTTAGTTTGAGGCAGAACAAAGAGCGATCTGAAATTTCACTACATATTTGAAAAGTTAACATTTTATTGAGTAGTTCTGCTATCACAGTCTTTGCAATTAATCTTGATGGCACTGGCTATATATAGACAACATTCTGCACACTACTTAAAGTTTCTAATGAATGACTTCCTATTATTTTCCTCAGCTATAACTTATTTCAGTTAGTCTGACAACAATAATATATTAGCATATTAGTGCTGGCACTCAACATACAACAATTGCTAAAAGATGTACTCATAAATAAGGGACTTCAGGCTCTAGCATTGTCAGTTTCTTTCTGCTCTTCAATTAAATTACAAATCTTCATGTGCTTAGTGCATCACGATTAGTTACTGATAATTTTTACTGTTCTAATATCTTCAAACTTTTTCTTAAAATACACACCGACTTTCTGGAATTTAAAAATTGTTGCTTGTTAAAATTCTTTCATACCCCAATGTCACAATCCAAAAAAGTATATATTTCTGTCTTTTTATACTCACCAGTGCTAAATATGGTCTTCCTGTAGTAAAAGCGAGTTTTCTGTAAATGAAACTCTTATCAGACAACTTTTTACATCATACCTAAAGAATCCACCTTGTAGGTAGGTTTGGTTATCGTTGTTGTTGTTTTAAAGGGCTACATCTAAGTACAAACAACAGTGTTTTTGAATATTTAGATTCTCACTGAGTATCTCACCTGTACACTTGCAGGTAGAATTCAAAAAATGAGGAAAGAATTGTGAAGTAAATCAGACTAATCTTGTTTATCTTGAGATCCTCTCACAAAACTCCATTTTAATGAATGTTTTGAAAGCAGCACTGGGAAAATGGGATGAGAAAGTAAGTAGAAAAGATTTTAAGTTTCACATGTTCTGGGATTCTGTAGATAAGTAAGGGATTTATTGAATCTCAAAGAAACAGCAGTAATGAATATAGAGAAGGGAGAGGGGAAGAAAGCATAGCAACACTGAGACCACAAGAATTACCAGAGGCAAAGTAGCTCATGGGGAGGGGGAATGTTAACAATCAAAGTCGTTGCTTTGTAGAGGGGAATTTAACTTTTCCTTCTGTCACAGTGTCTTCCTTTTTTTCTTTGGGGTAGTGTTCACTCCACAGTGGAATGTAGTTCAAAAGACTTGAATTATTCTTGGTCATTATTCACATCAATCACAGAAGAAAGCTTTTATCTTGTGCTCTGGAGAGGGCTAGACAGTGTTTGGGTAGTACTTCACTGTGTAAGTAATCCCACTGACGTGAAGTAAGAGCAATGACAGAGGTAGAGTGACCAGCAATATAATGGATGTTGATATCTGAAATGAAGCATTAGGGCACTTGTATTCTTCACTAACTTGTGTCCTGGATTGCCCAGTCATAGTTTCTGTACGATTATTTGCAACTACATAGTATTTTAATGCATGAAAAAAAATTATGGTGTGCATTTTTATTTATAGGAAGATCATCTGCTCTAGTTGCAAATCTTCATGGTTTTGTCAGGCTGAAATAGTTCCTAAGCAAATACAAACCAGTTTCTGAATAGAAGCGTTCACCAAAGATTCTGTGGTGTGTCTTGCTTTTCTGCAGTTAGATCTGAACTTGGAGGAAATTTTACTGTATTTACTTGACAGGCAAAGTGAATTGAATTCAGAGGGTTTCAAATGGTTTTCCTTGTACCAGCAGTCTTTACAGGAGGTCCCTTGGTGCTATGAAGCTTCAAAACTGGCACGGGAAGACAGAGGAGGCAAAATAGGAATCTATGAGTGCATGTAGTTAGTTCTCACTGCACTCTGCTGCGCAAGTCTCATCTAGTGAAACATGGCATAAGTAGTTTATCTTTCTGGAAGATCACATGGCATGAAGACTGCAGACGTAATTCTTCTATTTTGATCTTTTTTCTTCAGTATTCGTACCTGTTCTTGAATTTCAAAAATATCTGTGTGAACATATGTATCTATGTTTCCCTCAGCGTACATGCTTTTTACTTTATGACCTAAAGAATAAAGGGATGTGTGGAGGTCATCTAATTCAATATCCTGGTCAAAGAAAGATCAACTTTGGGTTTAGATCCAACTCTGAACCTAGATCAGTTTGCTCATGACTTTACTGCAGGTAAACTTATTTTACAGGCAGGTTATCTATACAGCTTTACTTTATGGAATCATAGAATTATAGAATGGTAAGGGTTGGAAGGGACCTTAAAGATCATCTGGTTCCAACCTCCCTGTCAAGAGCAGGGACATCTTTCACTAGACCAGGTTGCTCTGAGCTCCATCCAAACTGGCCTTGAACACTGCCAGGGAGGGGACAGCCATAGCTTCTCTGGGCAACCTGTCCCAGTGCCTCACCACCCTCATGGTGAAGAATTTCTTCCTAATATCTGATTGAAATCTGCCCTCTTTTAGTTTACAGCCATTCCCCTTGTCCTATCACTACACACCCTTGTGAATAAGCCCCTCTCCATCCTTTCTGTAGGCCCCCTTCAGGTACTGAAAGGCTGCTAGAAGGTCACCCTGGAGCCTTCTCTTCTCCAGGCTGAACAGCCCCAACTCCCTCAGCCTGTCCTTATAGGAAAGGTACTCCAGCCCTCTGACCATCTTCATGGCTCTCCTCTCGACCCGCCTCAACACATCCATGTCCTTCCTATGATGGGGGCTCCAGAGCTGGACACAGTACTCCAGGTGGGGTCTCACAATAGCAGAATAACGGGGCAGAATCACCTTCCTCAACATGATGGACACGCTTTTTTTGATGCAGCCCAGTATCTGGTTTGCTTTCTGGGCTGCAAGTACACATTGCCGGCTCATGTTGAGCTTCTCATCCAGCAGTACTCCCAGTCCTTCTCCTCAGGGCTGCTCTCGAGCCACTCTCCGCCCAGCCTGTACTTGTGTTTGAGATTACCCCAACCCATGTGCAGGACCTTGCACTTGGCCTTATTTAACTTCATGTGGTTCATGCAGGCCCACCTCTCCAACCTGTCAAGGTCCCTCTGAATGGCATCCCTTCCCTCTGGCGTGTCAACCACACCACACAGCTTGGTGTCATTGGCAAACTTGCTGAGGGTGCACTCAGTCCCACTGTCCATGTTGCCGACAAAGATATTAAACATCACTGGCCCCAATACCGACCCCTGAGGCACACCACTCGTCACTGGTCTCCACCTGGTCATTGAGCCATTGACTGCAAGTCTTTGAGTGGGTCCATCGAGCCAGTTCCTTGTCCAAGGACTGGTCCATCTGTCAAATCCATGTCCTTCCAATTTAGAGACAAGGACATCACGTGGGTACAGTGTCAAATGCCTTGCACAAGTCTACTAGACGACGTCAGTTGCTTGTCCTTTGTCCATCAATGCTGTAACCCCATATAGAAGGATATCAAGTTGATCAGGCATGATTTGCCCTTGCCATGTTGGTTGTCCCCAGTCACCTGCTTGTTATCCATGTGCCTTAGCATGGTTTCGAGGAGGATCTGCTCCATCATCTTGCCAGGCACAGAAGTGAGACTGACTGGCCTGTAGTTCCCTGGGTCTTCCTTTTTTTCCCTTTTTCAAAATGGAGGTGATGTTTCCCCTTCTCCAGTTGATGGGGAGCTCCCCAGACCTCCATGACCTCTCATATATGATGGAAAGTGGTTTGGCAAAACATTCTTGCAAAGGACTATTTCATCCTGCATGAATTTATTCTGGTCGAATAATAGCTGTAACAGTTCACTGGAGCAGTACATTGTCTATTGGCTTTACTAAATAATTTTTGTTCAAGTTGCCAATACTGGACACTAGAGAGCTTTGAACAACATAACTTTCTACTAAACAAAATGTCATTTACAGACTTCCTCCTAACATTTATCAGTCTCTCTCAGGACAGAACAGTGCAGTTAATGCTCCTGAGCACTAAGCAACACTATTTGGTACGGCTTATCATGTATTAGTATGTCTGCGAGATTAACCAACAGGAGTGTGGGGCTGTCATCACCCCTGCAAATCCAACTTAATCTGTGCAAAAGTTCATTTACTTTAGGTTAAGTTTGTGAGAACAGTAGAATAGAATGCTCTGGGTAAAATTCCTGTCTGTTTTGAATAACGTTGCCAAGGAATGATTTTTTTTGTTTGTTTGTTTTGTTTCACTGTTATGAAAGAAGTTGCTCCTTGCCTTTGTATGTAACACAGGATTAGCATCATATAATCAGACTACTGTTTCTGACAGAAGATAATTCTCATGATTAAGATACATCTGTCGTACCTGGAGATTATATCGGGTGGTATATAGAATCACAGTGTCCAATGCAGTGTCTATACTAAAAATCACATTTCCAAAGTGGGAGACTTTGGGCAAAAGCTTAACTGATCTTCAGTGTGATTTTCCCTGTATCATCACAGTCATACACATCACAAAAGTCAAATATTTCATCATTAATGTACTAAATATCTTACTTGCTAAAATGTTTATACCCTTCCTGCTGACACTGTTTGGAACATTACTTGTGTGATTTCTCACCTTTTAATAGATGATGAGGGGTAGAATGAAAAAAAAAAAATTAATCAAAAATAACTTAGAGTTTATTTTTGGGTAATCCAGTAAACCAACATAGATTAAAATGTCATACCCAAAACGTGTTTGAAAAAGAATATTTCTGACTAGCTTGAGATAGCTTATAAATCTGCAAGTCCAGAAAAGTTGTTAAAGTTCTGTATTTTTACTAAACTGAATCAATATCACACCTTCGATAAAACAGTGTTTGTGTGATTAAAAATATGTCTCCATCATTATGATCTATTTTGTTTTTATCCTCTTCTTTCATTTTGTGTTTCTCATTTCACTTGATCTTTCCAAACACTCCAGTGGTGTCACAGTTTGCCGATTTATTAATTCACTGGATTAATCCACGCTGCTTTTTACTGGTTGAGTGGAAGCACGTCTTTTAAGAAGTAGAAAGCTGAAGGTTTGAAGAGTGTTCTTTGGACAGGAGAGTATAACCAAAAAGCAGTTATTATTACAAGTGTTAGGAAGATACATATTTAAGGTAAAACTAATTCCCTTTATGTCATGGTATCAATGTCTACTTCTAATGAGTTGCAATTGCAAAAAGAATTAATGAATTAATTATAATTAAATAATTATATGGAATTAATTACTTTTAATGAAGTCTTAAATCCGTTGTTTATTCTTATATGGCATAGATAGTATTTTGCGGGGTAAATTTGGTAAATAGTATTTCTTTGAAAATTACAGATTTGCATTACATTTAGACTGAGTCTGCTTATTGATAATAAATTTTAAGTATTTTATATGAAGAAAAATGGATTTTTTGTTCACTAGGTATGCATTTTACTCAAATCATGAAACTAATCACTAATAAGTATGTTGCTGTATTAATTTCCAGAGATATGTGTTATGGATTCTGTTTCTAGTAAATTGGGTTAAATATTCCATAATACTTATTTGTTCATTGTAAAAATAATATTTAATTCAGCAATTTCATTTCTTGTATCCATCCCTGTGAGGAAAGTAAACTAAATAAAATGGAGATAATATAATTATTTTCTACTAAATATGTACAGGTTGAATTTAATTCTGAGTTAGGAAGCCAGTTTCTTTCCTTTATAAAATTAATAAAGACGTACTTATTTCTTATATCCTGATTTAACATCAAACAATGTCGATCTCTGGATGGCAAGGATTTAACAGAATGAAAGTAAGAAAAATAACTGAATACAAATTGAACTTTTGTCTTTAGTGCTTCCTCCTATACTTATAGAAAGAAACTTGTGAATGTTCAGGAAAAAAGTCCTCTGCCCTTTACATGTATTTTTTGAATTATATATTAATATGAAGTTAACATACAAACATAGAATTACATAAACCAAAACAAGTGAAAAAACAGCACTTATCCCTTAAAGGAAAGCAATAGTCATAGCCATCTTGAATTAATTTCTTCTTTGTCAATTTTGTTTTCTATTAGTTATAGCATTTTCTAAACATTATTTCATTAGCTTTAAAAAATCTCCTTAAGGGAAACTACAGTTTAAGTTATCTATCTGTTTTTAATAAAGTAACATTGAATTCAATAACTACTCTGTATATAACAGTTCATATGAAAACTTGAAACCACAGTAGTATGTAAATTAGATTATTGCCTTATTTGCTCAAAATCTCACAGAATCACAGAATCACAGAATAGTAGGGGTTGGAAGGGACCTCTGTGGGTCATCTAGTCCAACCCCCCCGCCGAAGCAGAGTCACCTACAGCAGGCTGCACAGGACCTTGTCCAGGCGGGTCTTGAATATATCCAGAGAAGGAGACTCCACAACCT
>Ga0065711_1007810_pt1 | contig 14060 bp, 11 predicted proteins | sample Hoacrofraction12_FD_59098 | JGI IMG/M metagenome (GOLD analysis project Ga0065711, IMG submission 59098) | Hoatzin crop microbial communities from Cojedes, Venezuela - Epithelial fraction 12 v2 (version 2) | ecosystem: Host-associated > Birds > Digestive system > Esophagus > Crop | place...
CGACTGTGCTGCCATCGCACCCTTGAACTGTAGGTTCAGACTCACCAGGTCTGCTGCCATGACCATTTTCTGTCTCAAACAGCATAGCCAGCTTTGGTCTTCTGAGTTCAGAGACAACAAGTACTACACCCACTGTGAGAATTATTCATGTAACTTACAAGCATACGCTATGTATTACTAGCATTCAAGCATAAAGTGACTTTGTTCACTGTACCCCTTGCTAGACACTTATGTAACAGACTGACTATGATAACGCAGCCAGAGGAGAAGTTGGCAAGAGGGAGGGAATACTGATCATCACGTAAACACTCAAAGAAAGCAAAAGAAGCAAGCAAGAGAAAGATACTGACTGGGACTGCACTACTTTCTCAATCATTACTGCCAACAGCATGTTCAGTATTATCTGTGACTTTTTGTAAATTGGAAAACATCTTTTGCACAGCTGGCAGAGAGAAATTTTCAGATACCTGTTGACAACCAGTAAACTCTGCAGTCATCTTAAGGGGATTTTAATGCTTCAGCAAGTTATTTGTCAGCTTGTGAAAGGCGAGGGAAGGGAAGTCTGAAAACCTTGTTACTGGAGATAACAATGGATGGCAAAGCCAGGTAATGTGGTCCCAGAGTCCAGGAATCCTAATAGCTAATGATAACTAAGACCATGACAGCAGATTTCTGAATCTGCCCTTCAGAACTACCATAACCCACCAAAGACTGATGTCTGCAAGTATCTACGGCTCTGAACATGTAGAAGGAAAAGGAGTTCTCTGAACAGGCACTGCACTTAACTGCATGTACCCTAAACGTCTGATGACACCTCTAGTCCCAAACAATGAAAATCTCAAACAAACAACGCAAATAACTAGCACATTCTTCTAACACAGATAATCTGACCTAATTTCATGAATCAGGTACTTACCTGCCACATAAAATGTTACCTCTTATTGCTGCAGGTATCTCTTACTACCTCCAAGAGAAATTAGAGGTGTGATTTGTTATTTTAAACTGGAGCTTTTTTTAAAATAATACCACCTCTGTAGCATTTTGCTAAAAATCAGCTTTCCACTGTGTGTGGAAAAAGCTGATAGAAATGTTTTTAACACAAAATTTAGGCAATAAAATAGGAAAGTATGGTGAAAACTGAAAATTTTAGGAAGATTCACATTTTGTAGAGCTTTAAACTACTGCTAACTTATTTGTAGTTAAATTGATTAAACTTAATTCGTTTTAGTGAAATTAGGCTTCAAGCTGATGACGTCACTCTTGTGCTTACCCCATTAGTGACGAGCACCCCCTGTGAACTGGACCGTGTACTTAGGGTATGTTACAGTGAACTAGCATTTTTTTCTTCACTCAACAGGCTCCAAACGACTCCTTTACGAACCTGCAGAAAGTATCTCAGGACCACTTGCTCCACTGCCCAGTGGCTAAAAGCAGATTGAAAATTAATCAAATGGGTGTTTAGGGGGTAAGTATTCCACTTACTGTGCACTGATAAAAAAAGACCACGACACAGGGCCCTGTGGCAAGAAGAAAAGAAGAATGCTGGCTGATATCCGAGAGTAGTATTTAATAATTATTTTCTCTTTAATCTTACTGCCTTCCTTTCTTCCTGCCTTCTCCTAAAATGCCCTGCATTTTCATTTACACTCACTCCTAGAGCCTGCAAAATTCAGCAGTCTTACATCACCTGAGTAAAACAGGCAGGACGCCCCAGTAGTTAAAACCTCAGCCTGAAACTCAGGATATTTGGTTGATTGCTAAGCCTGGTGAAGCTTCTCTGCTTGGCCTTCAGCAAGCAACAACCTCACGTGCCCCAGCCTGTCTTGGATGCAGGAAGGAGAGTAGTCAGACTTCCTTTGCCCGGTTCGCTCCTCAGAGCAGGGACCTGCTTACTCATACACACACCCCACACCCCCCCCCATCCCACATAAAGAACCTCTATTTCAGTTCAGGCTAATAATAGCCCCTCTAAGGTAAAAACCAGCACAATATAAAAGTTACATTCCCACAACTCCTGCAAAAAGAGAAGAGCTCTTTGATCAAAGGAGCATTTTTGCTGTTAAGCACCTGACCAAAGCTCACAGTCATTGGGGGCAGCTAACACAAACCAAGAAACCTGAGAAAAATCACAGGTCCTTTTATAACCGCTCGTGCAGCAGCATGCCATGGCCAGCAGACTGGAAACCTCTTGAATATAACCTGCCATAGCCTGCACAGGAAGAAGCTCTGTGGTTTATGAGATTACAGGTGTAAGACCACCTCAAAGAAAACCTTTTTTCCTCTTTGTTCCCCTTCTATTGCCCTGAGTCATAGGATCACCAGTGATTACTTCCTGTCGAGCAGGGACAGATGAAGGTAACTGATTTCAAATATAATGTTAGATGTATGCTCTCCTACCCTACAAAATGAACCTCTATTTCAGTTACATCCTCTGCCTCCCACCTTCTTCACCATCCTCTGCAACACCCTGTTCCCCAAGCCCAGAGACACTTCACTTACTCTACTGCTGTCCCTCCTAGGACTCCTCAACTGCACAGGCCAAGTTCTTGTACACATTGCAGAACTGGCATAAAAATCACTGCCTTGCACAGAGTCAGGTTTCTGCTGACTACCTGGCTGCATCTATGCAGTCTTCCCTACTAACCCCATAAGAACCTGCAGGGAGGCAGCTGCCCCCATCACTGATTTACTGCATCTGTGGTGAGCTATGGGCTCTCAACTCCCTTGATAGGCAGAAATTCCAAGATTCAGACAGTCAGAGAAAGCATCTGGACACTTGCACTGGGAATAGCAGGTGCAACAAACCCATTGGGCTAAGACATATCACCAGTGATTTTCTGGAGAAGAGCTCAAAAGCTCCCCGCTTTCAGAAGTTCTCATGCCATATTCAGCTATCCTGTTTCTTTATTTTTCCCCCTTCCCTCACTTGCCCAAGCTTGAGAGTTTTATCTGAAATGATCTCCCTTCTTCAAAAGGATATTCTTCCCAAGCTATGTATTTCTACTCCATCCAAATCCTTTTGCTTCCCATTAGAAGCCACTTGTGTAAAGAGTAAGCAAGCACTGCTCCTTCTCCATGGGATGAAGGCAAGCTTAGATCATTGACAGGATTCTCCTTTCCCACTGCTTCTTTCCCCCTTTAACCCATGATAAAGCAGGAAGAAAACATTATTGCTTTTCCACAGCTTCATACCTCTACTGGTCATCAGTTAAAAAAATGCCCAGGCCATGTGCAGTAATACAAATATCATTTGCTCAGCCAGTCTTGACAAACCAAAGGAACTGGTCATGCTAGAAAAAACTGCTATTGTGTGTGTGTGTGTATAACTGAGGATGAGGCCTCTTAATCCATCTTTTTTTTTTTCCAATTATTTTTCCCTTGGAAAAATTCAACAGCAGAATTTCAACATCTATTTTTTTCTTTAAAAAAAACCACCACAACAAAACAGACCAAATCGAATGCTTGAATCTTGTGTGTTTACAAGTCAAAGACAAGAAGCCGACCACAAGAACAGACTTGGATAGAAAATATAAAAGGTCATAATATATATCAAAAGGAGCAAAGCACAAGCTCCCAAACAGGTTCTGCTTTCTTGTTAACCCAGCAGCAAGTCTCAAGTTAAAAACTGTAATCATGCCTGTCACTAGTTATTGCTCAGCCTCCTGTCTCGAGCCCGGAAATCCGTCTGCTCGCAGCCCAGATAGCTGAACAAGCAGTCACATTTTATCATATAACTAAAGCTGGGAGGCCAATCTGAAAGAATTTCTTCCTGCATTAGGAAGAAAATACCTAATCTAAATGCCCTTAATTTACAGAACAATAAAAAGTATGCACTTAAAACACAACCATGTAAAAACATAACAAACCAAAATCTCTTATAACCTGATGTGATTTGCAAGAAGTTCACATAACTTTAAACTATAAAATTCTACTTACAGTTACAAAGTGTTGCTAAACTCAGTTCAAAATTAAAACACAGAGGCACTTCTTACTGTAAAGTATTACAGAAAACTATTGCAACCAAAAAACAGACGAAGAAATCATTGCCTTTCACATTCTCCTGGAAAGCACAAACTTCTTACTAGGTTAAAAGTGTAAATTACAAATTACTATTGAACAGAATATGCATTTAAGGGATCTTTTACAGTTTTCTCATGTACTCTAGCTCATGTAAAGAATAAAAAAATTAACACTTACAGTTACTGTATTAGAGACTTTTGATAGTCATTACCAAGATGTACTAGAGGAGTCATCTTTCTTGAACTGAATAATAGCACCATAAATCAGTAACTTCTTTGTCTGAATATGAGAATATGAGCCTAGGCAACACCAAGATAAGAGACCAGGTGAAATTTTACTTAGCCCGGTCTACTGTTGTAAAAGCATATTATATTAGATTAGTTATGCAAATTATATATGCAACTACATGTATTACATAAATGTTCTATTTCGGTGACAGTAACAGAAGCAAATTTGGCTTACTACCTCCCATTTCTAGTAAAAAAATGTAAACTTTTAATTATAGTACCTCCATTTCCAAATGGGCATCTAATGTAGCTTACACCTCGTAGAACAATAGTATTCTACACACAGAACTGAAAGGCTAACACTTTCAAGGACAGCTACGAAAGATGGATGCTGAAACACTGGTGAATAATTCCTTTACGTGGCTTGAATTGTGCAGCTTAAAGTTTCACAATGAGTTGTAAGAAAGCTAACTTCAATGCTTTCATCACCACAAAAGCTAAGTTACAATACCCACATGTACTAGCATCTTCTAAACAAGTCAACCTGTTTCAAGTGTAAGCGTCGGTATTAAAAACCCTGAGCCATCATCACAGCAAGAGTCTGTCACATGTATTAACACCATTCCACAGTCCTACACAGAATAGCAGTAGTAGTCTCTTCTTTTAGCTAGGAGGCAGGTGTACATTCCACAAAGACTGATTGGTGAAAACGGCTGTAAACATTAACAGAGCTTTTAACAGAATGATGCTTCCTATTTCCCCACTCACCAAAACATCAAAGGTTGGAAACCTTGCGCTGGGTTCCCAAGAAGCAGCTACAGAGAGTGGGCTGTATGTAACATGGAACAGCAAAAACCTAAACCAACAGCCAGGAACAGAAGTCCCTAAATCCAGTTTTAAGAATGAAAGCCACAAGCAACTAGAGACAAAGAAACAAACTCATCCCTTGTATTTCTCTGGTGCTTGTGACATCTAGTGGGTATACAAAACAGCCTGGAACAGCAAATAGAAATGCCAGCTTTTGCAGTCTCTGGATTAGTTATTTCGTTCGTCTACATGGAAATTATTTCCATTTCGCAGTCAGCAAATGTAAAAACATTGTGCAAGATATTCTCACAATCTGTTTACAGCTTTGACCACTTCAGAGCTGAATTTGAAACAGCGAATTCCACAGGATTCCCTTCAGAAGCCATTTCTAAACCCATGAACGACAAGAAAGTGTTTGGGAGCAGCGAGCATGGGTTTACCAAGGGCAAATGCCACCACTGCTTTCAACCCTGCAGTCACTGGTGCCAAGGACAAGGCAAGGGCAGTGGATGTCACCTGACTTGAGCAAGGCTTTTGAGACAGGCTCCCACAGAGAGACAGTGACAGGCGACATACAGGCAGAATAAGTGAACAACAGATAAGGGGAGTGGAAAATGGGCTGGACTGCCGGCTCCAAGAGCTGGGGTCAGCAAAGTCCAGCTACAGGCCAGGAAACTAGTGCAGTCCCTCAGGGATGACTCCAGGGACAAAGAACAGTTTAATTTCTTGATTAACAACCTGGGTGATGGTACAAGAGAGCACGCTCAGCAAGATTGCGGATGACACCAGATTTGGGCCACCAGTGAACAGGCTGGAGGGCAGGGCTGCTACTCAGAGTGATCCAGACAGCTTCGAAAAAACGGCTGGACAGTTCTCTCACGAAGCTCAGCTAAAGCAAAGGAAGTCTCATGTCTGGGATGGAGTAACCTGAGGGAACACCACAGGCTGGAGGCTAACTGCCTGCAGAGTAGCTCTGAAAAAAGGATGGGTGCGTCCTGGCAGCCAACCACCTGAACATGAAGCAGCAGCGTACCCCTGCAGCAGAGAAGGCCAGCTGCATGGGCTGTATCACGATGGGTGTAGCACCCAGCCCAGGGAAGTGGTCCTTCACCTCCTCCCGGCCCTTGGCAGACTGCATCAGAGTACTGTGTCCAGTCTGGGACTCCCAATAAAAGAAAGAAATGGACGTGCTGAAGACAGTCTAGGGGAGGGCCACCAGATTGGCCAGGGAGCTGGAGAACTTGCCCTGTGTGGAGAGGCTGAGGGAACTGAGTTCTTCCAGTCTTAAGAAGAGAAAGTGTCAAGGGGACTTTATCGCTCCCTAGAACTGCCTGTTCGGAGGACACAGAGAAACTGGAGCCAGACTCTTGTTGGAGGCTTACAGTAACCAGACAAGAGGCAAGAAATACAAGTTGGAATGTGCAAAATTGCCATTACATATTGGGGATTTTTTTTTTTTTTCTTCTTTTTTTTTCACCATAAGGGTGGTCAAATACTGGAACAGGTTGTCCAGACATATGGTGGCATCTCCATCCTTGACGGTGTTCAAAACCCAACCGGACATGGACCTGAGCAGGCTGATCTGATTAGACCTGCTTTGAGCAGGACTAGATGGCCTCTGCAGGTCCCTCCTGGTTTAAATTACTTTATCAAAGAAGTCGTCTTCTGCCCTGAGTGGGTGTCTTGTCCACTGCTAATGTGAATTAACAATGTGCCTTTCTATTTTCTATTAATGCAAATGATCCCATCCCCCTTCTTAGTACCAACAGCCTTTTGAACATTTTAAAGGAGTAAGATAACAATGCACACCAGTATTCAGCATTTCACGCTACGGTTCCTCAGTTCTCCAGTACCCTTTTTGATGAGAACAAGCACTCGCTAACACACCAACCTGGAGAAAGACAAAGAATAATTTCCCTGCTAAGCTCTTCAGCACCATCTTTGATTATTTTTTAAAACTTCACGTTAAAGCATGTATAATGTTATTGCTTTGATAAGCAATCCCCACTACATCCACTCCTTAAAAATCCATTCCGAATAGACAGTCATTTGGGTTACACTTGTCCGTTTGATGCACACAGAGTATGTTCTATAATTTTATCTGATGTTGAGCAGTTGCACACAGAGTATGTTCTATAATTTTATCTGATGTTGAGCAGTTGCACACAGAGTATGTTCTATAATTTTATCTGATGTTGAGCAGTTCTACATTACTATATTTCCACAGTCTTGGTTTCGAAATACAAACAACACACTGATTCATTAAAAAGCTTAAAAAGCAAGAAGTATAGATTTCCAAGATTGGGAGCAGGTTTATTCTAAATCACTATATATGGACTTAGTGCCTTAATTATTTGTGCGCTAATCCCATAGCGTAAGACTAAAAATGTTCTTGTTCAGCTTCATTAAAATTGACTTTGTCAGCATCTCTAAATCCATAAAAGAAGGCTGAGGGATTTCTCCATCAAATTTTAAAATAAAATCCTAGTTGAGGCCCCAGTTCATGAAAGCACTATAAGTAAAGTCAGGTCTAAGATGTTTCCTTCAATAAGAATGGGTTTAGGAACTGATCTCAGGATTATGATAATTGGTTATTTTTCCACTCCGTCTCTCACTTTCTCTTATAGGATAGAACTAACCAGAGCAAATAACTTCCCAAGTTCTTCTCATGAAAGAGCTGTTCTACACAGAAACAATCCTTCAAGTAGTTACACTTCCACTATTCTAACACCATCAGCAATTCTGCTGTAACATTATCTCACATAGCTGGGAGTAAAACACAGCTCATATTTTAACTGTTACATGAACAAAATAAGCATCTTAAATTAGCTCAAATTCCTACCAATTATGACGGTTTTCTACTTGCCAATCTGAAATGTGGTTACCACACTGAAAAAGAAGACACTTTCTAAAATTACAAAAAATAAATGGCTAACTGGAAGCTCACTGGCTCAACCAGAAAATATACAGCATCAAATATGTACCTACTGTATTGTTGCACATAACTGCTCAAAATTTCCTTCCTTCTTTCCTTCTCTTACCTCTTTCACACTGAGGGCCAGTAAATCCGTAGACACATGCACAGCGATTAGGTCCAATACACCGTCCTCCATTCCGGCAGCCGTTTTCACAGACAGCTTTAATTAACAGAGAAAAACTTTTAAATGTTATAGGAATGACATTTCCAAGATTATCATATGTGGTATTCAAAATTGATTTTCTTCCTCTCAACTGCTCTAAGTCTTTCTGGACTTGAAGATGAAACTGATCTCCTTCCTACCCATCATCACCAACAGTAATGACTGTTCAAGTCACATTCCATTAGCCCAAATTCCATTAGCACTTGTTTAATGCTGATTGCAAGCAGGGCTTTAATCAATCATATTCTTCACAGATTCTTAGCAGATGTTTAACTTAAGTAGTGTTAAACATATTTTCTGGATTGCTTTAGAGTCACTGCTTGAAAATTCAATCCTCTTTTCATTTAGTCACTGGAAATGTGCCCCGTCTGACACCATCCAGTATTTTAAAAATCAGCAGGAAGGGGCCAGCAACACTTCATAGTAAATCTGCCTATGACTAGGGTCACATTTTAGGATTACAATTCTTACCTCAAATTTTAGAGAATTTTATTCAGGTAGAAATAAAGCAGGAACAAGACTGCTCTCCAGCATCTGCAGAAATGGCTGAGACAAAAGGATGTTCTTCCACACTATTCCATCTGACTGCTCTTTGCATAGCTTCCTTTTGTTCGTCCTACTTCCTTCAGACTTCCTTCAGCAATTCATTTCTCAGCTAATCAGTAGCCAGCTAGCCTCAGAACACTCCTCCCTGCAGCCTTTAGTGATTTTTATGGTTTGCTAAAATTGTATAGTTTGGAAACCCTGTACAGGGACAGCAAGAGCTGTGCAAATAATTGACTTTCTAGCTCGTCTGCCAAACCAAAACAGTAGCCAAAAGCCTGAACCCTACTTCATCTTTTCCCTTGGTCAAGCAGAAAACAGAAAAACATGCCTCAACCTAGCAGTCAGGCTGCTCTTCTGAGACACAGAAACTTCATCAAAGAGAATGAAAAATCAGTGATCATCTGGTAAGAGAAGGAGAGTGGGACGTATACTGGCTTTGCTCCGAAAGGTTTTTCCAAAACTATTTGGTGAGTTCGATCCCTAATTCGAATTTCAGGGAATACAAATGCACTTCACGCACCAATCAACTTCCAGCTAAACACTATACCTCCAAACAGCACTCCGTTTCTCACAGACATTTCACTACATTTCAGCATATTGGCTTTTCTATCTTCCTACTCTACCTAAACTAAGCAGGCCAACTTGCAGACTCGTGTGGATGTAATTTTAGACGCAGCAGAGCAGTGACTTACGCTGCCCACAGTAGGTTCCGACGTAGCCCTTCTGGCACCGGCACCGGTCATCCATGCACGTGCCGCCGTTCATGCACCTGACGCTGCACTGCTGCGCTGCAGAGAGAGACCAGCGTTCAGCAAAAATGCCACATCAGGAAGCAAATGTGGATAAAAACTGAGACACCGGGAAGTAGGCATGAGCTGCGTACAAAGCGTGCTGTGTATTTGCGTGCACACCCAGGTATTCCTGTAACCAAAGCCATCCAAGCTGCAGCTAAGAGTCAGCCTCTATTTTAAAAGCAACCATGCAGAGGTTTTTAGAGTTTTCCGTCACTACTTTAAGAAACACAGAACTTTTAAGTATCTTGGAGGCTGTACAATCTTCAATTCTTTGGTAAATGGACTTGATGAAAATGTTAATACCACACACACTTGTATTTAAACTTGCTCATCTCTTTAAATACATATTTTTTTAAAATTTGTCGCACCGAGTAAACACGCATCTACGGTATATTAAATTTTACCAAAAACTAGACACATAGCAAAGTGTAAGTTACATGTATGTATGCGGTAATGACAAGTCATTTTTAAAGGATTTACACGGTAGTTCTTTTTGTGTTGACACTCAAAGAGGGTTACTTCAAGTGAAATCTCTAATGAAAACGAATATAGTAAGTCCTTACTCGATTTCGATCCACAAGTAGGTGATATTTGTCCACTTGCACAAGTGCACATGTTAGGACGGGAACAAAATCCATCCCCACAGCTGTTTCTACAAATCGCTGAGAAAGAACACAATTGAGAAGACAGCGATTAACAGTAATCTTAGTCTTAAACTACAGGGGAAAAAAAGCTAAAAAGTATGTTAATAGCTTCTTTCTTTTAGGGAAAAAAAACAACACTTGAATGCTCAGTTCATTGGGACAGTTTATATACATGCAAAAGTCACCGTAACTTAAATAAAGCAAACTGAATTTTAGTATTGTCTTTAAATTTGTCAGAGATACTGATAAACACAATTGAATACAGCATATTCAGACACCAATCTGATCACAGAAACCAGGCAATGAACTCTTTCCCTTATAAAAATACCAGCCTATTACACAAGTAATGTAAAACTATTAAAATTACGTATTTTAGACCACAAGACCTGTAGAAAACCTTACCAAGAATATGAGAGTTGAATGAACATAAACAATACAGACCGTAAATGCCAATTTATGGTATGGCTTCTCTCTTACCATTACTATCTTAGAAGGATATTAGGGTCTCGTTTTCCTAATGCCGGGCTTTGCAGATTTTGTGTAGTTTCCCTAAATACAGTTTTCTGCACCCAAGTATCTCCCCATTGTCATTTAGAAACTAACTTTATAAAAATCCCAGGGAAGCCTGTCCACACCACGCCATGTGTGCATAACATGCGTGCTGTCGTGCCATCCCCAACACACCAAAGCCTTCTGTCCCCACGCCTCAGCTAAGGGAGCTCCACCACACAAAGGAAGGACAGGCCCCGAAAAGAGTCTAAGGCTAAATCCACATTCTAAAGGAGGTCCAGATGAATACATTTCAATAATCTGCTGGATTAGCAAATGCACCAAGACACAGCCCAATACATTCAGAGACAGTACAGCACAGGAGGACCTCAAAAACACCTCTCATGCAAGAGACATCTTGTCATGCAAAAAAACCCAAGCAAGAATCACAGTTTCTTTGTAAATAACTCCAGGGTTTTGAGAGAATCTGATAATCCAGAAGCACACGCCACTAAAGGACTACAAAAGCAAATAATACCCCCGGCAGATAGTCTGACAAGCACACACCGACTACGTAAAAAAACCTGTCTACATACCTTAAAAGGAAAGAAAAAAAAGAAAATGCCTGGCCATATGGCATAACAAAAAGAAAGCAGAGCTAAGACATTTCCCAGAATGCTTGGGCTCCACTTCGGATTTAGAAAAGCATGCAGAAATGAGACACAGCTCCCACAATGAAGAAAATTGTTTTCTTGCCCCGTCACAGTTCAAATATGCCCCCTGCAAAATTTACACGCTCCCTTTTACCCTTTCTCCACCAAGTCAGAAGCCCTATCCTGACACTGAACACGACCAAACCAGACCAGATTTTGTAAACCCGCATCCTCCTCGACGCATTCCAATAAATGCCACACGTTCTTTATGAGAGAGGAGTAGGCAAAGCCACATCAGTGACCCACTGACACCACTCTCTCATCGGGCACCAGAACGGTGCCATCCGCATCATCTATATTGATCGTTAAACTCCTCTGCAACTGTGCCCTAATATGAAGGCCGGAAAAGTGAACAAGTTTGTGGGATTTCGCTGTTCAGTTGAATTAGAGACGTACCACTGACTGGTAGGAAACACTTCTTCCATTAACAGATTTTAAAGTGAGAAAACGGGACTCGGATTTAGAGCACTCCACAAGCACAGGGAACCGGGCTGTGTTTCTTCTATCACCGTTCAGTCCATCTTCACACAAGGTAGCTCAGTCTCCTGATTAGGCCAGGTCTACATTTAGACCACTTTGCTGGCTTAGTATCTGTTAGCTAACAATTTTTCATCAACTGAAAGACCTACAGCTGAAAGCATATCCTAAATACGTTTTCATCAGTACAATTCCTTTTATTTAAAGAACAAGCAAGCCCAGCTGGACCTTTGTCAGAATGGTTTCCTGCTGACCTATCAACAGCTCATAGGTCTCTCTTCATCAGGTAATACTTTACAAATCACCAGTTAGGACTCACACTAATTACAATTCACACATCTCCAGTAAGAAGGTTGCTAGCTTGTCCGCCAGCCTGGACAAGAGGCTTTGTCGAGCTGAACAGCTCTTGTCAGAGGGACGACCACCTCAACAAAACTTTTGTGTGAGCATAGAAACATGTGTGCTTAAACCTTCACCAAAAATACAAATAGGAGAGTCTAACAGCCAATCTGCCCATGAAGAGACCTGAGACCAAGGTCTTCCAGAGCCACTGAGAGTCACAATTCAAGGATAATTTAGAAGGATTTCTGATGCCACCTAATTCGTTGCCTCTCCCTGACTTCATTTGAGCTAGACACCCATCTAGATTTGAAAAACCTATCAATGGCACACTAGGCAGCCTAAAGCCATTTTAAAAACTCTTCTTTAACTAAGCCAGTATCGTAAGAGACTACTAAACTGAACGGATCATTCTGAGGAGCTCCTCTTATTCCACAGTGGTATGCACACTAGCACCTTCCTCTGAATGACACGGTTAACCTTTGCTGGAAATGCTAGGCCAGCCTTAGATGACAATCAGAGATATGTGACACAGTTAGAAGAAATACTAGCAAGGCAAATTTATTCCTGTAAAACGAACAGACGTGAGCAGGTTGATAGTCCTGAATCATAAGGCAACAGCCCAAAAGTCACCTTCAAGTCTGGCAGATCTTGGTTGACCACCCATTCCCTCCCTAGTCTAGGCCCAATGTTTGTAGGTTGTCAGACGCAGCATTACAAAGACCTTCATCATCTACGTGAAAAGCAAGATGCTCTTGAACCTGAATTCTGAAGCTCAGCATACTTACGAGCAGAAGAGATGGTGACAGGCTGGGATGAATGGGAACAGATTCCCAACAGAGTTCAAGGTCTGGAAGAAGCATGCGTCTAATCTCAGCTTTTATCTAACAGACACAAAATTCAACTTCCTTCTCCATTTCCTTTCTAGGTAGACAACGTTTTCCAACCACAGCATTCAGCAGATTTCCCTTTTTTTTTGGTTTTCTTTTGCCAAGCCATGTCAACAGCCACATCTGTCAGCACAGCACCTATCATGACCAGGCAGTAACCCGAGCCCACATGCTTCACAGCTATTAAAACATAACTAAGAATGACAGACAGAAGAACAAACACCTCAGATGTAAAAAAAGTTTTCCATTTGTAATTCCAAGCTCGGCACAGAAGTTTCACAAAACTTCACATATGATTTGCCTTTTTTTTTTTTCCATGCTGCTCTAGTTGATTATTTGATTTATGGAAGGTTTTTTCCTTCTTCCTTCGTTGCCATGTTTTTCTTCACAAACAACTAAGCGCAGACATGCCTCTTACAAGCACACCAAAGAAAATGCAGCAATTTGACAATCTTTCAATTACAAGAAACACGGACCTGGAAACACACCATTCTTTTTTCCTTTTTCTTTTACCTCTTTTTAAAAATAAGGCAGAAGATAGAACTGGCCACATTAATCGCGAGATGAATTCTCTTTTCCCACACTGAATGGAGCAGTAACTCAGGGAAGAATGTTTATTCTCACTCTCACGCCTAGGGCCGGAGAAACTTGAAGTCAGACACTTACGAACAATGCACTGGTTTCCTCCGGGGAGCGTTTTCCACCCAGGGCAGCAGTACGAATGGAATCGAGAGCCACACACGTTTGGCCTGCCGCACCGACAAACAAGCAGATGTACACAAACAAATACAAACCGGGGTAAACAGAACCCGACGGCCCGCGCACCCGCACGGGAAGGGACCGGCCGCAGCCGTCCTCAAAGCGCCCTCCCGCCGCCCGCAAACCGCGAACGGGCGGCAGCGGGGAGGGAGCTGCGGGCCGGGGAAGGCGGAGAACCGAGCGCGGCGCGTCCCTACCCGCGGAGCGCGTCCCGC
>Ga0065711_1010406_pt1 | contig 14060 bp, 5 predicted proteins | sample Hoacrofraction12_FD_59098 | JGI IMG/M metagenome (GOLD analysis project Ga0065711, IMG submission 59098) | Hoatzin crop microbial communities from Cojedes, Venezuela - Epithelial fraction 12 v2 (version 2) | ecosystem: Host-associated > Birds > Digestive system > Esophagus > Crop | place...
CTAACATTCTGTGTGATTCTGTGTGATTCTGTGTGATTCTGTGTGATTCTGGAAGAACTAAGGGAAAAAATGCAAAAATCCCAGCATGATATCTAATCATTGAAGTAGTAATCTTTTTGAAATCATAATCCTAGGGACATATTTCTACCTCTAAAATGCCAGTGGGACAAACTACAAAATCACAATTTATTGTGAAGCAGATTGTGTAGCCCTTATAGACGACAGAGAATAAGCCATCAACAGTTAAAATTTCCGCAGTGATGACAAGGACTTATTGTTACAGGTGTTGTGAGCATTCAGTGCTTAGTTCTAGCATGAACTTACTGCATGAATGAAAAACTGTTGAGATCGTAATTCTCAATTTGCACAAAGCTCTTAAAGATACTATATTCCAAAGGCTTCTTGTGTGGCTTGGGCAAGCAGTGGGTAAGGAAAGACATCACCACCTAGAAAACCTGGTGGTTGTCATGATCAGGAGAGGAAGAGTTATTTAGGAACATGTTTTTCATCTGGAATGATGACATTATTTTGAGAAAGGGAAAACACAATCTGAACATCAGGAAAACATTCAGTGAGCAAGATGCGCTGACTCTGGAGCAATGTTCTAGATTGTGAAGTGGTATCTCATTTATGGATCTTAAAAGAAACGTGGGTGAGAGAACGTAATGTCAGGGAGTCTTGTATTGGCTGTGAAACAACTGGGATTGTATAAATGTATATAGGTATATATATCTGCTGGGACAACTCAGGGAAGTTGAGCTGGATAACTTACCCTCTTTCCTTTGATAGAGGATGTTTTAGAGACATTTTTAATGAAAGCAGATTTCCACTTTAAATTTTAATACTGGAATTTTTCTAGGGGGGCATTGCTCTTTCAACAGCTGGAAAGACTAGTTTTGCGAGAGCGTAAGTGATTCTCAGCTGGGATTGCTCCACCTAAATTTGCTCATATGTATTTAACACAGATATTAAGTAATAAAGATAGAAGTTGAGGGAGGTATTTTGTCTTTGACATAGACATATGTCCATGGGAAATATCTTTTGTTATTTCTTTCAAGGAGCATTTTGGATGCTGCAGATTCATATTTATGAGCCATTTTTCTTTGATTCCATATCTATTAAGAAGGCTGTACAAAGTGTGACTATGGAGCGAGCACTATGCTGTTAAATGCTTTAGATGGAAACCACCAGATAGTACCCCTGCACATTCTGGAGAAGACCTTCTGAACAGTCATCACATGTGCATCACACAGACGTCAACATAGAAGGAAGCGACTTGTGTGTGAGAAGAGGATTTTACTCTAGCCACATTCCTCAGACAAGCCTCCTCTCATCCTCTCTGCAGAATTGCTTTGATATGGGCCTCCATGGCACAGGGGAGCACATTTAGGAGGCATCCAGTACAGTTTGCAAGGTTATTTTCTTTACCTGCATGAAGTGAATCATTCATCAATATGAATGATTTAAAAATCATCACTTGGCTCTCATGATGCAAGAGTGAGCACTAGCCACCTCCTGTCATCAAGCAGAGGCCACAAAGAGTGTGGCAGAGCCTGGTCTTGCACACTCCAAAACCTCCCAGCCTGCATATATGTGTTAATTTAGGGCTAGTGTAATACACTGCTCTTGCAGGCAGTGAGTAACTGCACATCAGAGTGAAGAGGAGGCAGGGAGGGTTTTGTGCCCTCGTAGGGTGCCTGCTGGGCCCGCTGTCAGAGCGAGGGCACGCAAGATCCCTTTGAGGTAAGCTCTAAGCATGGGTGAACTGCTGTGCTCCTTGGGACCATGCGGGAAAGCACAGCCCTCTCTCCTGCCTCACCCTTCCAACACCCAAGTTTCACCTACTGATTATAACTCCTCCCTTCCCTCTTGTTGCATTTAAAATCAAACTGCAAGATTTCTGGACATGGATTCACTTTTTTCTAGATACACACTAAACATCCAGGCAAAGAATATTAAGCCTGTGGTGAGGTTAGAGTGCAGCACAGAGATGCCCGAAGTAGTTTCAGGGGAGCATGGGCCCTTCAATCCCTTAGTTGTGGCACTGCAACTTACCTTGCTGAACTGCATACTGCTGCAGGAAAACTGCTACAGGTATTTGAGTTCATCATTTGGAAAGAAGCTGCTGAGATGTCTCTCCACTACCCTGCAGTACAATGGTGGCCGTATAGAAATACTCAGACAGCTGTGATTTAATTAGTCGCAAGTGCGACTTGGGGATTAGAGTTAATACACAAATGCAAAACTTTTTATTAACAGCAGTACTTTCAACAAAGCAATCTGTGGGCAGAAAGGAGCTTCAGTGTAGCCCCCCCTAGACATCACAGTAGGTAGAAAAGAAATTGCTCCTCATTCTGCTGACTCGGTTGAGGTGCTCTAATACGCTGCAGGAAGCAGGGAGGGGACTGCCTGGTGACTGGAAATAATAAAGGGGTGGGGCGGGAGAGCCTTGTCATAAAATCCCTATGCCTCCACCCCTAATCTGCATGAGGAGTTCCTGCCAGCTGTACCACTCGGTGTCTTTTAACATTGGACTTACATGCTACTGGGGCTGCAATGGGATCAAATTTAAGTTCAAATGAGGTAAGCAAAAGAAACCAATAGCAAGCATAAAGTGGGTAAAACTGTCTGATATTCCAGTTCGGTTGATCACAGAGGAGAACGAGCTGTTTGAGGTGTACGGGCAATCCACAGAAAGCGAGTTTGCTGTTCCTCAGATCTGGTGGTTTCAAGGATGGTTTTCCTAGTCTAGTCTTTTACAGAAATTCGTGGTTTGTCTGCATTATCGAGCTATTTTTTCAGGCTAACAACATTACTTATTGTGCTTCCTTAACGAAAAGCTTAATGTCAAGGTTATAAGAAGCTGGCACAGAGTTGTAATGGGTCTGGTGGTTGGTAAAGCACCTAATGAGTGTTGTTAGTGAGCATAGCTCTAAGTTTGGCTTTGAATGTGAGATGTTTTTAAATGTCAGCCTAAAAGAAGAGTTTAACGTGTAGCTTAGTTTTCTTAACTTTACCTTGTATTGTTTTTCCTAGACTTTTACGGGCACCTCAGCACCAGCGGTGAGAACGGTAGGTAGTAATTAGCTGGCCCATCCTTAAATGCTGTCCAGTTCTGAATGTAGATCACCAGAAAAAATGCTAGGAATTCAATGGCTGGGAGGAAAACTGTACTGCAATATTTACTGAACACTATAAAGCTGAGCTGCGACTTCAGCTCTGCAGAAGAAATATTGCTTTGGCTTTCAGTAAACTCTTAATAGTCTGACTTCTGTTGGTGTCTGATGGTTATGATGTGAGTAGGTGTTGCACTGTATCTGGGCTGGTTTGTACTTCACCATACTAAATTTTAATTAATCTCTTTTTTGTGTTTTTATTTGTATGAAACACTCACTTGTCTTATACATTATTCCTTTATAAGATGACTCTGTTTAAATGGGTGTTTCATTTGTTCTTGGTGCTCTAGCATTCCCTGTAGTCTGTCTTTGTGCTGTAATGACCTGTTGTAGAGCTTGCAATTCTCTGTGTGCCATGGTGTTTAAAAACACAGTGTCAGAACAGGTAAGAGTGGCATAAATGTTTTGTGTTGAGCCTCCCAACAAGCCCAATCATCTCATCAGCTTGGTAGGAGTGGGAGCAATGCCCGAACTTCTCTGAACTTGAAAAAAGAGCAAGAAGGTGTTTTATAAAGGCTGAACTGAGGATGAATTCTTTGCGCAGGCAAATGAAAACTCTCTGGACAATTAGCAGATGTTCATGTTAAACAGGTGTTAGCATTAAAGGAAAATGTATCAGATAAGGTGCTATGACCCAACAAATGGAAACAACGGCAGTGGCAACAGGATGGGGCTGTCTTCAAACACGTGCAACGGGTTTGAGGCTGCCAATATCAATTGCAACTCTCTGGGGATCTGTGGCTGGAAAGATGCCCCTACTTCAGTGATGCGGGGGTTTCCCAGCCTGGTTTGTTTTGGAATTTGGTTCCATGTGGGGGATTGCAGTGATACAGAGATTCTCCCAAATGATGGTAAATTTTGTCTGCCTCATGAAGGTTTGCTGTTATTGACAATATCTGGTGCCTGATTGTGCCTGAGAGCCACTTGCCGTCTCTGTTCAAAGTGAAATGCTGTGCTAAAGCAAAGACTTTGCAGAGTTTCTTCAAAAAGTAGCTTTTAAAATGATGTTTAGGCCTCGGGGTGTATTCTCGCAGCCCTAAGAAAGTATGCTAGGATCATAAAAATTGTTACTTTTAGTCCTCTAAACTTAGCTCAGTGGTGGATACACTAGCAGGCTGTGCTGCCATTCAGCGTGACCTGGACAGACTGGAAAGTTGGGCAGAGAGGAACCTGATGAGGTTCAACAAGGGCAAATGCAGGGTTGGGGCGGACCTGCTGGAGAGCAGCTCTGTGGAGAGGGACCTGGGAGTGCTGGTGGACGACAGGTTAACCATGAGCCAGAAGTGTGCCCTGACTGCCAAGAAGGCCAATGGCATACTGGGGTGCATTAAAAGGAGTGTGGCCAGTAGGTCGAGGGAGGTTCTCCTCCCCATCTACTCTGCCCTAGTGAGCCCCCATCTGGAGTACTCTGACCAGTTCTGGGCTCCCCAGTTCAAGAAAGAAGAGGAGCTACTGGAGAGAGTCCAGCGGAGGGCTACAAGGATGGTGAGGGGACTGGAGCATCTCTCCTATGAGGAGAGGCTGAGGTAGCTGGGCTTGTTCAGCCTGAAGAAGAGAAGGCTGCGAGGGGACCTTATAAATGCTTACAAATATCTGAAGAGTGGGTGTCAGGAGGATGGGGCCAGACTCTTTTCAGTAGTGCCCAGCAACAGGACAAGGGGCAACGGGCACAAACTAAAGCATAGGAAGTTCCAGCTGAATATGAGGAAGAACTTGTTCCCTCTGAGGGTGATGGAGCACTGGAACAGGCTGCCCAGGGAGGTGGTGGAGTCTCCTTCTCTGGAGATATTCAAGACCCACTTGGACAAGGTCCTGTGCAGCCTGCTGTAGGTGACCCTGCTTTGGCACGGGGGTTGGACTAGATGACCCACAGAGATCCCTTCCAACCCCGAACATTCTGTAATTCTGTCATCCTGTAGCCTGTGTTTAAAGGATCAAGCTGTTATTTTTTTATCCTTAGTGCTTTGTACATTACTAGTAGGTGTCTAGGTGTGAGACTTTTACAGTTCAGTGGCTTCAGATTGTACCTCTTGTCTTTAGGGTGGCAGAACTGACCTGAATATAGGACATACAACTCAGAGTAGGATCCAGAGCCCCTTCTCTCTGCCCTGATTCTTCGAGGCTCACAGAAACAAAAATCGGAAGGACCTGAGCTTTTTTTTTTGCCATGCAAATTGGTATCTATGATGTTAAATATATAAGCATATTACATCTGAGTTGGTTTTTTTGTTACTTGGTTAAGGAAAGCAGCTTTCATTATCAGAGTCAGTTTCAGGACAACCCATGGGATGTGTGTGATTTAAACTTGAGTGGCTATTTAAATTAAAGGGAATATGTAAAATATTTGGTAAGAAAATGTTGATAGTGCCTTTAACCTGACGGGCAAAAAAGTAATACTTCTTAGATCATTCAAGTGACTGTATCATATCAAAATAATATAGGCTAGTGTGGTCTTGAGGAAAAGCCATGTTGAGCTGTGGAAATACTTGACTTGGTTTCTTTTCTAAGATTTTGATTTATTTTAACATGCAAGTCTAGCTGTTGAGATGCAAACAGTAAGAGAAGAAAAATCACGTGGAAATGGCAGTCTGAAGCCACATAAGTTTTACATAGCTCTTGGAAAGAAACAGTCTTTGAGTCACTGCTGCTCCATTTGTTTTTATTGTGGAACAACCCCAGTGACTTATTCTGACTTCATAAGACCCAGCTATGGGATATTTTAAAATAGGTGAAATAAATACAAAACATGTAGTACAAGGAAAGGTGTTTCTTATGCATTTCACCTTGCCTGAGGTGGTAGACATAGTAAGGTAATGAAATCCTGTCTGCCTTTGAAGTTCCCAAACTCTTTGAAGTTAAAAGGTGCCACATACCTGACCCAGGTCAGAAGAAAGCAATGATCTGTTTTAAAGTCCTGCCACTCTTTCTGACAGGCTCAAGTGTTTTCTTTGTTGGTCTTCATAGTTTCCAAAGTAGTGGTGAGATTTCTATTCCTTTTTGAAGAGAAAACTAGTGGAAGAGTGCTCTGCTCCAAATAGATCTGACATGCTCTTTTACTTTGACAACTGCCTTTTCTTTTCATGTAACTTGAGAATGTTGTATGTGTTTCACTCTAGCCTTCTCAAGAAAAAAATTCTATAGAAGACTTCTAAACTTGGTATTTTACTGAAGTAGAGCAGTTTTAGAGCCCAGTTATGTAACTTATTCATATGGATGAGTACTCAAGTATGTGAACACTGCTGTTGACTTCCCTGGGACTAGATATGTGAGGATTGCACAAGTGTGCCACAGGACTTAATTGAACTTTTATCTGACGTAGGATAGTGTGACCAAGTCCTGCATTTGCAATCTCATATATTTAAGTAGTTTCAACAGTAATTATTTAAATGCCTGGCTTGTGTTTCCGGTTTATGAGGTAACAATCATGTCTCAGACGAAATAAATACAGAAGCTGAAAGTCAAAGTGTGCGTAATAACTGGCCTGGGAGACTTCTGGCCTCAGAACTTACCCAGCCCGTGATATGGTCATCATAACATTAAAGGGAAAGATGTGGAAGTCATTGTCTATTACATGCAGATCATCCAGTTTAAGATACACCCTCAATAGTTTTTCTGTGTGACTTTGAGTAAGTTGCTGACAGCTAGAATTGACAAAGCATTTAGTCACCTAAAGGTTAGGAGCTATAAGGTCTGAATTCCATGTCTGTAGTATGGGAAAAGACTCTGTAACTGGAAGTGAAGCACTGCGGATTGATTTGATATGTTTGGAGAGTTAGATGCACCAGAATGTGAACTGTAACAGCTGATCAGGGAACCGCATAAATACGCACACCCAGCTAACAGGGACAACTGAACACGTAAACACCCTTCTTGGATCCCATCTCTGCATGCCACTTAAGGCTGTGGGGAGATACCACTATCCACTTGAGATGCATGAAGTAGAGGTCTAGATGCTTGTTTTCAAGAGCTGAGCAAAGGTTATTCTTTTAAAATGGTGTCCAGCCCAGTGGTTATAGCACTCCTGTGGGATGGGGAACTTCTGCCCAAGTCCATTCTTCTGTATTTAAGGGATGCAAGCCCCATCCTTCCTGGGTAAAGATATGCTCCACTTCTTCTGCTGAAATAGCACTGCTGGGGACAAAAAAATTTAGGATTTATTGGGTGGGAAAGCAAGGACCAAGCATAAATGTAGCAAACATGTCAGTAGATATGGCAGGGATAGATAAGCCTTGGCTATAGGTCACTGTGCCTGGGAGTGCTTATGTGTTCTACCCAGGTCTATTTAATGTATACAGAAAAGTAGTTCTGGAAGTTCAACTACATAGTCTGGGCATGATGTCTTTTGGTTGCTTTTGACTGGAGACTGTAATATTTTTCCCCCCTCAAAAAGAACTAGTTTTTTTCTTTAAAGGTGAGTTTGTCCAGGTTGTTCTTTGTGGCCATGTTTGGGATAAGGAGGCAGGTAGATGTGTGATACACCCTTTGAGACAGCTGAAATATCCCACAGCTGACAATTCAAGTGCTTTCAATTTGTGCACCATAAAAATGTGCCCTGTGCTACAGTCTGGACAGGTTAAGATAATGTAGGACAAACCTGCCCATATCTGTGACTGTTCCAACCCTCCTGCTACTGTCTCACTGACCTTCAACTCTGCATCTTCTGGCCCCTTACCAAGCCAAAGGGAAGTGCAACAGAACATGCTGGGGATCATCCAGGCTGTTTCTTGGAGCCTCCTCTTCATTGCTGATGCATTTTCAGAGGTGCTGAGGTTTTCGCTGGTGAGGACAAGGACCTGCTTCATTACACTATGTTAGTGTCCAGTGCCACGCCATGGTCCCAGTTGCTTGATGCTTTGTTGAAGCATTGTGAAACACTTCAGGATAAGCCTTGTGCTACAGCTGGAAGGACAAATGGTCTGGCAAAATGTATAGGATGTATGAAGGAAATAGTAGCAAGGTACATTTTGTTAGTTAACATCAGTACATAATTTTTACTTTTGCTGCTTATCATTTATACAGGCACTTCAAATGCAAAGTAATAAAACCCATGTGTTTGTGTCAGGACACTGTATTAACTTTACTGGAGTGTAGTATGTCTATGAATGCAGGAGTGAGAGGGTTTATGGATAGCGTTAATATCTGTTCTTACCAACTGATATAGACAGAAAGATTAGACAAGTTTTCGTGCCCCAGACCTTCTTTTTCTCTTCTAAAACAGAATCAGTACACTCAAAGTTAAATACCAATTTTTAAGCAAGTATTGAGAGAAATGGTATCTGTACATAAAATGATTTTAAAAGGAAAAATGGTACCTATGAAACAGGAGATGTTAGTGTGGGAGAGGAAAGAAAGTAGTTATCTCCAAGGTGAGATAGAGAAAGAGTTAATTTATGGGCTGAGGAATATGAAGACATATTAGCATGAACCATGGCAGTTATGAGGTATTATACAATTAATATCTCTGAGCCTAAGGTGTATGATATCTAGTGGAGTTGTGAGTTAATTACCAAGATCATCTCTGGAAAGAGTTTTGTAGCTTTTGGCTGGGGATCAGGGCTAACGATCAGAGATGGATCAGAGTCTTCATGAGTAGTATTTCATCACTGGCAGCTGCATTTCTGGCCTTTTAGGCTGTGCGTGGGAGCTTTTCCTGATGCAGGAGCTTTTGCTGGTGCATGGTGGTTGCTTAGCTCTGCTTGCACAGCTACTGTGGCAGTGTTTGGTGTCCCAGAGACAGTCTGCTCTGTCGCAGGCAGTGGTGTGTAAAAGGCGAGGACACCCATGCAATGCTGTAGGGGTGTTTACTGTGTTAATAGTGGAGCAGTGTTAGAAAGAAGTCATCTTTATCAAATCAAACTCTCATCACCTATTCTCAACTCATATGTGGTTTTGAAATCTGTTGCTTCTATTTCAGAGCTGAAAAGGATTCCGTGCCAAAAATTTGTAGTTTTTCCAACTGCTCTAGTTGTTTTGATAAATAATATTTGCTCAACCTTAAAAAACTTGTTTTATCTAAGTCCTTAGAACTTTAGGGTTACAGTAATCTGTGACTATAGACTATAATATTGATCTCAATGTTGCCTTTTTTCTTATTTTGAATTATTGTGCAGAGACCAGTATCTCCTTTCAACTTGCTCACTGTAAAGATACTAAGAGTGAGGAATGCCCGGAAGGCAGACTTGCGTGAGTACTTCTACTGTTGTTGGATGTTTCTTATAGTTCTTTAAAGTAAAGAAAATATTTGGTCAATGTTATTGTTCTTAAATTTTGTAGGAATAAAAAGATATGTTGCTGCAAGTTTGCAGGAATTATTTTTATTGTGATACTGAAGCATTTCTTTCTGTTCTTAAGTGTAACGAGGCTAACTCAAGCAAGGTGATGCATTTGATTTCTTGCTTTCATACCTCAATGTATGAGACTTAGCTGCTGATCACAGGGGTGCTCTTTAAATGATGAAAATTCTTGTACTTTTCAGTAAGAAACCTGAGCATTCCCTACAGAATTTCTGGACAAAAATGTCACAAATGTAAAATCAGCAGTAGTAGGAAAGTCTGTAAAAATAACAGAAGTACAAGAAAAATAATTCTGTTATTTCTGCAGAATGTATAAGTATGCAAGAGGAGATGATAAAATCCAGTGTGTCTGGGAATTTATTTAATCTAGAAAAAAGAGCAATTTAAAGGTCAGAAAAAATTAAATAGAGCACTACCATGAGAGTTTTAAAGGAGCTTGAGTGACGATAGTGAGGGGAAGCAAGAAAAGAATATCTAGAATAGAGACCACAAGAGAAAAATGTATAGACAGATCATAGAACAAGATTTAATAGTAAGAAGAGCCAAAGACAGAAGAAGTCTCTGCAGCAGGGAGGTCTACAGAGTCTGGTGAAACCCAGCTGTGGAAGCCCTGTAATGATTCACCTCCTCTGCCTCTGCAGACTAGTGGGCATTGGCTTCTTGAGCGAGACTGTGGCAGCAAATTTAAAATCCTCAGTGGGAGAATGAGACAGCGATAGGTGGAAAGAATGGTTTGTTCACTGTCCAGATGTGGCACTGACTCACCTAGGGGGAGGGACTGATTTAATTCTGATTTTTCCAATTCATTGAAGAGCTTCACAGCTTCTGCTCCACAGATGTGTGTCCTCTATAACATCCTGGGTGCGGTGAGGCTTGTTCGGGTGTCTTTCAAAATGCAGTTATGCCACTGAGTCATTTTCATGGGGAAATTTGGATGGTGAAACATCTGTTTAAAGAGGTTGGAAAGGCATGGAAGGAAAAGGTGAAATAAAGACAAACAGAATAAGAAAATACCAATCTGAAAACTACAAGAATAAAATGGAAAGGTGTAAAACAAAGAGGAAAAGTCCACAATATGTTCCCCCAAAATCTTGCTGGACATGGCTGAAAATTAACTTTCTTTTGGTATACTCAGAATTTCATGCAGCACATCATAGTTTCTAAGGAAATCACTGGCAAATTTTAGTTAATCAACTATATTAAGATTTTAACTAGTGTGATGGGTCAAAACTAAAGGGAAAACTTATCTGAGGTGGATTTGGTGGTATCTGCCAGGAGGCATGTAGTTAGAACACACGGAAATTGTGCTTAACAGCAACAGTTGTTTTGAATGAATGAATGATTACTGTCAGGGAACAAATCTCTGCTGCACTTACTTGTGGTATTCTGGGTTACTTCTGCATCTTCTGCGATATAATATTCCTGTGTTTGTTTATCTTTTTCCTTTCAGTTTCCAGCTTTAAAAAGTCTGCTATGATTTACTGAATGTCTTGTTTACTGCTTTTGTCTTAACATATTTTACTCTAGAAATGACAGATGATCAAACTGCTTTGTTTTATGATATTTACTGTGTCATTTTGAAAAAGGGATTTGGCTCACTGGGTGAAGTGAGAGCACCTTATAAAATATAAAGTTCTGGGTTTCTTAGATACTAAAGACCTATTTTTATGTACAGAAGCACATGCTTTGTGGGCTTATAATTTTATACACTACTTGTTATTTAATAAAATCCAGATGTTCAAATGCCTAAGTGGTGCTTTGCGCTAACCAAATATGTAACGTGACCAGGCAGTCACTGCAATTGCATCTGCAAACCTGCATGCACAATTGCGTGTGCATTTGTGTACTCCAGCAGGTCGCCTGCTTATGCTTCAGTTTATTGCAGCTGTCTTTCTCAGGAACAGCTTGCTCACAGTCACTCCTTACCACAGGGAATTGTACAGTCTTTCTTCATGAAGCCTGTTTGCATGTCTGCCACATCAAGTTGCTTTATTACCTTGTATTTTGGTCTCAAGGACAGATGAATATCCTATCTTTATCCTCTTTAGATGCCCCAAATTCAGAACTTGGGCATCCCAAGGATTTTTTTAAAGTGTATGTGGCAGAGAGAGTTGAAAAATTTTCCGCAAGAGTCTTTTCTCAGCAGAAAATTTGTTTTCTGAAAGTAACTCAAATTATCATGGAAAACCTATTCATTTTTTTTCTGCAGGGGGAAGAATATTTCAGGCAGTCTTTACCTTTTCTGAGGCATTAAAAAGTCAAACATTTCAGTTAGTTTTCCTCGAAACCTCAGTGTTTTCAACTATGGGAAAATATCCCCTTTCTACCTGTTTGTAATGGTAACAGTATGCTGCTTGTTACAATTCTGAGTTAGTATTTATTTCTTCCACTTTAGCTTTCCTGTTTTTCTGATTAAACCTTGGTGTTCTGCATGTCAGTGTTTTGTTTTTTTTTTTCTTTTAATTTTTTCTCATTAGTGATGTGTTTGTACTTAAGTTATTGAAATTAATCTTTCTTCTTGGTCTTTGATTGTCATGTTCCTATTTACTTCACCAGTGAAAACCAAATAAGTTTTAAAAGTATTTCTCCCTACTGTTGTTCCAGAGCAAGATAATTTTCATAGATTTGGGTATAGGCCTGGAAATCTAAACTGTGTTTTGGACCCTGACACTGACTGCATTATAGAATCTTGGGCAAGTCATTCAAGTTTTCTCAATGTACTGATTTGCTTAATCCTTACATTGCCACTGTGAAGTAATTCATAAGTGCGTTTCAAGCCCTTTGAAAATTGAAGTTGTAGCATTAATTACCATCAACCATTTACATTTTCATCTGCCCACACTTGTGCCTCTACCAAGCATCTGATCAGTCATGTTCTTCTGATCAGGTTTGGCTAAGGCCACTTTCTGGAAACGCTTTCCTTCCTGCAGTCATTAACAAGGTTTTGCTGACTGTGATAGCATGGTTAACTATGCAATAAAGGCACAGCTTGGGAAAAATATGGCTGGTTAGAAGAACCCAAATCTGTAGTTGTCACTGAAAGATAAAGAGGAAATACATGAAAAAAATTGTACTTAATATGATGTAATAACACTATTACAGGTTTTGAGCATGATGCAGATATTGACTATGGGTTGAATTATTTGACTTCTTCTGACTCATACGGTCGCTGTAAGAACCAGATGACTGGTTGAGCACTGCTAATAGAGAGGATATGTATTACATTATAGGTATGAGAGAAAGGCCGTTGGTGCCTGTATCAAGCTGCTGCAAGTCTCACTCCCTGGTGGTTCTCTCTCCAAACGTGACGGGTCAGAATATGGAAAGAGCTAATGTCTTTGGTGGCACTAATGGCTTCCTTCCCCAGGCATGAGTGACAGCAAGATTTTTCCAGTCTGAAGACAGAATACTAGAAAGGAATAGAATGAATAGTAATTTAACCATTGTGCTGAAACCGATTTTGTTTTCTAAAAGGATTGCTGAGAAAGACACAACTTCCAAAATTCTGTCAAATGTATGAATATATATGAAATTGGCACATTATAATTTGTGATTAGGAAATCAAACTTTTCATCTTTGAAGTGGGAACAATTTTTGGTAAAAAAATCAGTTGTTCTTCATTTAAGCCAGCACTTTGATAAATGCTTTCAGTTAGTTAAGCTACCAAATCTGGGGAGAAAATGCTAGAAAACAAGTCTCTCTGCAACCCAGATCCAAGGTTGAGGTGTGTTGCCTGAGTGACAGAGGAGCCATCCTAGAGCTGGTGTGAGCACATGTGGCAGAGGGCATATACCTGTAGATTTATTTTTATATATATAAACAAATTATTCCATTTCAGAAACGTTACCCTGCCCCAGTCATTTGGTAGTAATGAATATAAAGCTAAATGCAACATGGATAGATGTGCATGTACTACATGTGGAATACGGTGCTACGTCTATTATAAAGTAACACCTTAAAACAAAAGTATGTCTGACTGAAGTGAAAAGGTGGGAATGAGCATGGCAAATGTGTGAGGATGTTTCTGTTTTCCTGTGACTGCTTCATTGTGTTATTTACTCCTTACCCTGTATATTTTAGGAAGAAATCCCCTACCATGCTATCTTTGCCTTATTAGGGTTAAATAGGCACAGTGCAGTAATTCTTTCTCTGGATACATTGTCACTCTGCTTGTCTTCTCGTCATACAGTCACCCTTTCAGATTGTTACGTGACACTGTGGCTGCCTACTGCCTCAAGCGAGAAGGTTCGGACCAGAACCATCAGGAATAGCAAAAACCCTGTCTGGAATGAAGCTTTCTGCTATAAGATCGACCGCCGAGTCAAGGTAGTTATAATAAATGGTTTTCACCATTTGTTGTCTGCAGGTAGTCAGAAGATTATGCAAAACTACCATAAGCTAATAGGTATATAGCTAGTTTCCAAACACTGCAGGTATTAAAGATGCCTAGAAAACAACCTCTGTTGCTTACATTGTCTTTGATATTGTTCTGCTTCAGCTATTTGTTACTTAAACATCTACTGCACTGAAGCAGTGAGAAGAAATTAAATGCCCTGCAGAATATGGCCTTGCTATCCTATTCCCGGTGAAA
>Ga0065711_1044503_pt1 | contig 14060 bp, 6 predicted proteins | sample Hoacrofraction12_FD_59098 | JGI IMG/M metagenome (GOLD analysis project Ga0065711, IMG submission 59098) | Hoatzin crop microbial communities from Cojedes, Venezuela - Epithelial fraction 12 v2 (version 2) | ecosystem: Host-associated > Birds > Digestive system > Esophagus > Crop | place...
GGGAGGGGAAGTAAGCTTTGGCTAGGTCTCTAATCAGATTACTTAGCAGAAAAAACACTATATCTGATGTCTTCCATCTCCTACTTCACCACCCTCAAAAAGGAAGTTAGACAGGAATATACTAGTATCCCCAGAAATTATCTGTACTACTTGCCCAGAAGTCCCTCTGAAGCTCCATTTCAAGCACCTTCATTGATCCCAATTGTCTAAACAAACTGGTGTACTGGTGTCTGATAGCCAATTCCCCCATGTCATCCTTCTCAGTTGTTCTACTTTGTTTTTGTGTAAGTTAATTGTTTACACACAATATTGGTCTTTTGTGCTATTAAACACAGTTCCTACTTTCATAGCTAAATAGTGTTATTCTAAGGCAGTGCCAAGAAGCTACAGTATGCTATTCAGTAAAATTAGAACAAACAGGAAAATTTGTCATCACATAAAATGCAGAACTAATTCATTTTTCATGACTGGAAAAATGTAATTATAGAGCATTTCTAATATAAAAGACTTTACCGCATAAACTTAACACGCATTTTGCAAGTTACAACTAATTAAAAAAATGTTTAAAAAGTGAATGGTTTTAGAATGTTGTATGAATTAAAGATGTGAGAAGAGTGACAGAATAGTCATTCATACTTATTTTTCATCAGCCTACTGGGATACAAAGATAGCGTTTGTTAGGTTTCTGAATATATCAAGATCAAATGGAATTGCATCACATAAATGACAAAACAAATGTAATTCTAAAGCCATTTCAGTAAATTACTGAAAGTCACCAGTATGAATACCTAACAAGACTAGAGTTAAGATTCAGTTAAATTATCTGAATTGAAACATAAAATACTTACTGACAATTAAATAGTCTTTGCTGAAAAAAATAAGAAACAGAACAATAATGAAAATATCCTTTAATCAGCCCTGTGGGTTTGGTTCAGAAGCCCATTGACTGCTTCTTTTATCCAAATGCCTTGGCTAGAGAGGGGTTTTTTGTAATCAGCAGTCTAACAGACTCAATATGGTAAGAAGAAGAAGAATAATTCCTAAAGATGGTGAATTTCTTTCTCTCTAAGGAAGTTCATATAAACTCTTCTTTCTCCCTCATTTAAGCAGTTTCAGCTCAATATCTTTCCACTGTGCCCAAACCAGGGTGGACAGCTAACCTGTACAGAATGCAGGTATGGAACTGTGAAGAATATCACAGAAAAGAAATCTCATTTAAAACTGTTTTGTTATTTTTATGTTGCTAGTGCCTATTAAACAATACCTCTATAAGCAAATTTATTAAAACTATTATATTCAGAAGAGTTAATCATACAGCAACATAAGGCTGCAATATTCACTTTCGTGGTCAGCAGAAAAGGATTATACTCTTAGGGAAGGCTATACGCAGAATTAATTTGTTTTTCACAACACATCCCAGCTGTGCACTGAATTTTCAAATGCCATTCAGAACTGCCAATATCATCATTTCTAGTTTCTCTTGCTGTTTATCTCATTGTACTAGTATTATATAAGGTTTGCACTAAACTGAGCCAATTCTTTATTCTAGCAGCGATGAGTAATTATGCCACTTCACTTGGCAGGTATTAGCTTTTTCAGAAAAAAAAATCTGGGGACCATATAATTTTGAGAAAACTATGAAGACAGGCCAAAAAACTACAGAAGTTATGAAGAACTTTATAATTTCAAACAAAAGAAGACTGTTAAAACCTGCAAAAGCCATCTTTAATAGAGTCAGATAAACTATGGAACTTCAGAGCAATGACACTCAGCATTTACACTGCAATTACGTAAGTCTGGAGTCCAACTCAACAGTAATGCATAGAGCATTCACAGAAAAGAGCAATTTAAGAGAAGAGGATGCAATTTAAACATACTGAGCAGGAAAACACGTAAGTTGGATGACAGCAAACACTTCATTTTATTCCACACCTCTCACCTCTCAGAGGTTTAAGCATCTAACTTAAGAATCTAACATTGTCAGATAAACAGGTCTGAAAATTTGCTATCACTAGAAATTGAATTGTAAAATGAGGAACCTTCTTGTCTTTCAGAAGACTGTCAGGGAACACAGAAGGGAACAGGGTATTGCTGATCCACTACGACTGAAGTAGGATGCATAGAATCTGAAAAGCGCAGTGGTTTGAATAATCACTCAAAAAATGGTAAAGTACAGACTCACTACGCAGCCAGAAGAGTTTTAATCCATCCTGTCTCACCAACGGAATACTGAGCTTTTTTAGCAAGTGAAATAAGTTAGTTTACTTCACGCTCTTCCTATCAGAATTGTAATATTGCGTAGCAAACACTTTACAACCAGATGGACTAAAGAGGGAATTCATGAAGCAGTATTCTCCAAGCCCTCTGGTCGGAGCACTTCTCTGAGACTGGTAACATCCATCTATCAATCAGCCACTGAAGACCTAGGTGGGAGTATGTTCTCTGATTTGGCATGAAAGAGATGCTAAGATATTCAAGTGGTGGTCCTTTTTTATGCATGATGAGATCTCTTGGAAGGTTATTTAGTACATGCTGATTTTCTTCTATACCTAGACTCCTAGACAAGTAACTAGAGATCATCCTTCAGACATCTTACTTCCTGCACCAGTGTTGTTCTAGGAATCTGGGCTTTAGTTTCTTGCCCAGATAGAGAAGACCAAATTTATACTCATAATTTCCTGATGGTTTTCATCTTCCAAGAAAGATATTTACCCAACCCAGACAGTCAAGAATTTCTATAATATCACACAGTGAGACATCAAAAGATGTTGGCTATAATCTTCCCCTCTACATTAACTTTTTAGAGAAATAGTAGTAAATAGGGTTTATAATAGTGTCTTAGCATTCATACACATTACAAAGAGAAAAGACTTATTATGACAGTAAACTATCTGTCTCCAAAGCCAAATGAAAGTGCAATGCAGAAAATATACCAAAAAATGCAAATTCCTTTTTTGCCTTATGAAGATCCACAACTTTTAAAACTCAGTTGCCCTCTATCAAACTAAATATTCTGTTACTGCACTCCAGATTTTTTTCTCCTTCATGTCAATTCAGCAATAAATTCAAAATATAGGAAGAAAAAAACCCCAAAGGAACCAACAAAAGAAAGATACGTAAGAGCCACTTTATTTTAGAACTAACTACCAAGTGTAAGTAGCAAGGAGGTGTGCAGCTGGGTGTCCCCTGTCCCATCCCGTCCCCCCTCCTCTTGTTCTTTCTAAAATACAGATCATTAGGAAAGATGAATTGCCATTAAAATCACTAATTAAGGAAATTTAACACTCAAACAAAGCTTTGGATTTAACTTTTTTTAATGCACATTAGGAATACAGACTATATGGATACTAACACACCAAACTACAGTTCTTACGTCTCTGTAAGAACAAGAAATATCTTTATGATCCATTACGTAACATTCACTTTTTGTAGCTAAGGCATGTTAGTTTCTTTCAGACAAGAATGTGAAAAATATAATGTAAATTATATTCCATTGTGGAAAGACAAATTAGTATCTCCTTTTACACAGCTGTAATATGCTGCTTTTTCAATATTCATTCTTAAATAGAGCTAGTTATTTTCTAAGGGCATTCTGGAAAATGCTAAGCACTATCAAAATGTCTCAGAGGTGATTAACCTTTTATAAAACCAGAAATTTCAGGACACACTACCCAGGGAGGTTAGCTTCCCCTGCCTGCAACTTCAGGACAGACAGCCGTCATGTCAGCGACTACGTAACAGCTTGGGTGAGCAGGCAGGGAAGAGCCTTTCTGCGCCCAGGTTTCCGTGCCTCCTTTCACTGGAACATGGAGCCTGAACGCACTTTGGAGCACAGTCTCCAAGGAGAAATCTGAGAGTGCCTCTGCCCAAGAGCTCAGGAAAGTCCCAAGACGAAGCCTCGTCTAGGAAGGCTTCCAGCTCCTGGCTGAAGAACTGGGAGCTTTCTAGAGTGTAGATAACTATGAGCAAACTGCCTTAAAAATCTACAAACTCTTCAGTATATCACCTTTGTCTCATCTGCTGCACAACAGCTGTTCATTAAAATACTGATTGCTATTAGCAATGTGAAACAGGCAATAGGATGACGTTCCATCAGTGGTTTCTGATCTCCTACAGGTTTGGGGATTTGTATGGTTTTTGTTTGTTTGGGGTTTTTTCAGTATGTAGGTATTTTACATAGTATTTTTTCAATTATTGTTGGGCTTTTTTTATTCTAAAAGTAAACATGGAAAAAATTGGTTTACCTCAAATTGAAGAAACAAAATCAAAAAACTTTTTAAAACCAACATTTGTATTTTTTCCACAGATTTCCTGTGAATTAGAAATAAAGGTGCTAACCTGAAACCAGCAATCAACGCCTCTGATAAGACAGAGTTAAGTAGTTTAATATCAGTATTTCTTTTCATAGAAGAAAATCCTGAAATCTTTGCCTTTTCCCCCCACCTCCCAAGCTGAAGACAGGAAATTTTGTTCACCCCTTCTCTGACTGCACTCTCTGCACAAATAGTTTGGCACCCTGCTGCACCAGGACATGGAAACCTTTCCAGCCTGAGTGGAAACATGGACAGCATGTTATCCATAAAACCTGTCTGCATCCTAAATGACTCTCCGCCATGCTCTATCCAAGGGAGATTAATGAGACAAATTTCCTCTCTGTCTCATGCTCTGCATGTTTGTGTTCCATGCTGAAATCATGAAGAGCTTCAAGGCAGAATTAATAAAAATTGATTAAAACAAACTAGATTTCTATTTTTCTTCATTTGTGCCAGAAAAATATGTTAATACATTACATTAAATTTCATTAGTAAAAGGAACAATTTAGAGTGTATTAAATATCCTGATTATTATAATTTTTTCTTTTAATATCTTGCATTCTTAATTGAAGATGCAGATCAACTCTTTTTTTTTCCTAGTAATTCTAATAATAACTACACATTTTTTTAATACTCTTGGTACTGAAAGCATAAGGATAAGAGACTGGTAAGGAGTCTTCCTTTGGGAAGACTCAAAAAATTTAACTTTGCTCACTAAATGGCATAAGCGTTCAATCCACCAACTGAAAAGACGAAGTAATGAACACATACTACACAAAGATAAAAATCCAGAATCTTGGGAAAGGGAGAGAGGGAAGGAAAACAACAGTCATATTCCTAAGTTCGCAGAGCACAGAATTGCAGAGTTCAAGCTGAAGTGATGACTTATCCTTTCCGCAGCAGATTTGCGAAATCAGATCTATATCTGCTTTACTGCTTTCCCCAAGGACTCCAAACACCCAGCAGCAACTGGAAGGCGCAGTGGGGATTCTTTGCACATCTCCTTCTGACCGCAGGGATTCTCAAGAGCTCCAGTCCTGTTCTCAGGTCTTCTGACTTCATGGCCTCTAAAACAGGTACACTGTGTGAATAGGTATTTACAGCCATTCTTTTTTTAACGAGGCACTTTTTTTCCCCCAAGGACATTTTGGATTTTATTTAGCAAAAATTATCAAGTATCACAGGCATTCTAACTATTCCCAGAAACAGCTTTGTCAACTTCGTCATTTCAAAACAGGTCCCTTATGGCCCAAGAGTGAAATTCAGTAAATCACACTGCAGTATTGAAGCTGATCTACACGTTAGTGAGCACTTCAGCAATGAAGTATGACAGAATCACAGAATAGTCCAGGTTGGAAGGGACCTTTAAAGGTCAACCAGTTCACCCCCCCCAGCAATGAGCAGGGACATCTACAGATCAGGTTGGTCAGAGCCCCGTCCAATCTGACCTTGAATATTTCTAGGGATGGCGCATCTACCACCTCTCTGGGCAACCTGTGCCAGTGTTTCATCACCCTTGTTGTAAAATATTTCTTCCTTATATCCAGTCTAAATCTACCCTGCCTTAGTTTAAAACCATTACCCATTGTCCTATCATAGCAGGCCCTGCTGAAAAGTTTGTCCCCATATTTCTTATAAGCTCTCTTACAGCACTGAAAGGCCGCACTAAGGTCTCCCTCAAGCCTTCTCTTCTCCAGGCTGAACAAACCTGACTCTCTTAGCCTTTCCTCATAGCAGAGGTGCTCCATTGCTCTGAACATTTTTGTGGCCCTCCTCTGGACCTGCTCCAACAGGTCCACGTCTTTCATGTGCTGAGGTCTCCAGGGCCGGATGCAGGACTCCAGGTGGGGTCTCACCAGAGCGAAGTAGAGGGGCAGAATCCCCTCCCTCAGCCTGCTGGCCACACTTCTCTTGATGCAGCTCAGGATAAGGCTGGCCTTCTGGGTTGCGAGTACACATTGCCGAGTCATATCCAGCTTTTCATCCACCAGTACTGCCAAGTCGTTCTTTATGCCCTTTATACATGGATTTGACTAATTTTATTTCAATGTTTACATTTGTAATGTCAGAAAATATTTTACATTCTTCTCAGTATGAAAATACACACATAGTGTACTTTTATAAACATGTTAGCACTACTCTCATATTTAACATATCCATAACAGTTCACATGGAAAAACATTTGTCCTTTAATTCCCCACCCCCAGCACACTTCCAAATAATTCCAGCTGCACTGCTCTCCAATCCTATTTTCTCCAAGCTTGATGTTAATCTTAAATCCAAGATTATGTTTGTTTTCTATTTCAGGGCCCCAAAAGATAAACAAATTTCTTGCAAAAATGTACTCTTTGATAAAGGAACTAGCCAGAAGTAATATTAATAAATAAATTACAATTTCTATTTCACTTTAACAGTAGACACATCCAACCATTACAAGCATTCAAAATCTGAAAAAAACAGAAAACCCCAACAAAATTTAGTCCAACAACAGACCTATTTAGATATTCCATATACAAAACTTATTTGCTACAACATCAGACATATGCAGAAATAATAGCTTTCTTTCCATTTAGTTTCTAAAATGAACAGCCTTGGAGATGAAAACACACACTTGTCAGGATGATCTCCCGAGTGTGAATGCCAATTTTGCAGAACATAACTCTGTATGCACTAAAGATTATAAAACAGATTTTCAGGGTCAAGAGAGATTTCAGGGCAAAAAGCTACATTTACCTCATCTGAATAAGCAACAAAAAAATAGAATTCCATTAACAGCAAGAAGATCCACATTACATCTGTTTTCAGTAGACTTGACTAATCCAGACTCCATTTCTATAACCGGATATTCTCCATTTTATTGAAGAAATAAATGGCAGATTAGACAGAACCATGTTTAGATTTGCACTGCAACAGACAAGGAAAAAAAAGTTGGTCTAACTGCAGAAGTAGTAACTATGAAGTAAGGAAAACCACCAAGGAATTAAGTTGCTAGGATACTGAGCACTAATGTGAAATCAGATATAGGAATTAAAGTAAAACAATACTTTTAGGGTGTAAGAACAAAACCATTTCATTTATTAGTCTGAACTAAGTAATTAAATGGAACACTGAAAACAGAAGTAAGTGAAAGCAAGCAGTTCAAAATTCTACATAGTCAATTTGGTATGAAAAGCTTGAAAGGTCAATTGATACACCATTACGAAGACAGATACCAATTTGACAGCAACAAATTAGAGCCTATATTTTCACTTATACCATCAACATGATCCTCTGTTTAGTCAAATTTTAGTTTAAAAATTTTCATAATGTTACCGAGGAGCTAGTGGTAGCACAGAACAGTAAAACCCAAGTGCTCAAACCACAAAAGAAAAGCAAATAACAAAATCTGCTTGGCATCTACGTGCAAAATTACTGTACAACTCTTCCAGTAGAGCTGCACAGATAACAACAAAATAGACCACCAGAAGAATTCTGTAACAGGGAGAATTAAATTTTGCCCCTGCTTCACCAGAGTTTTAATCCCCTTTTATTTTCTAAATGAAAGTCAGCTTGGATCTCTAAATCAGTACTCAGATCTCACTCCATCTTATTCGGGTATATAAGAGTTTCCAAACTCTCCTTCTTTAACAGTACCAAACTAATATTCATTCAGCAATGAATTTGGATACAGCTATGAGGTGTAGAATGACTATGAGAACTCTCAGCAAATAACCAAAGTATCAATAGATGCAGTGCTATTCTACATAATACTTTTTATTTTCAACATATTTCACAATCTCAATCAGTCATTCTCAGAATACACCTTAAGACATAATTTCTGTTTCGTCTGGAAAAAAAAATTAGTATTTTCAAAATTAGGAAGTCCTCAAAAGCAAAGTGTCTTTGCTTCACTTCAGTTTTCGACTTTTATTTTTCTTCATTTGTATCTTGGCCTACACACTGGAAGTGAGAAATCTAACTATTTGGGAAGTGGATCAAAGAAGCTGGTTTCTATATGATACCTCAAGTAAACCTCAAAGTGTCCCTTTTAGTTAGCTTTTATATGTTCAAATACTATAGCTGTGTGAGAAGAAATTCGTCAGGAGTGAAACTAAGTACAAAAAAAAAAAAAGAACTATTACAAGTTTTAACTTCAGGATATAACTTCCTGCCTTGACTCTTCTAAGCAGTTTTTCTGGAAGACTTACTGACATACAGACACACCTTTTCACTCCAGTTTCACTACAATTTTGCCTTTAATGTACAAACAAAATTCCAGCTAACAAATTAGGTTTACCTCTTCCCTGACTTCATAAACAATGCAGCTCAATACGGCTGCATTTAAAAATAAATTCAAAGTATATTCTGATGCTCAAAATCTTCCACAAAGTAAGTTCAAGGTGAGAAATTGCTTTCCCTCCATGAAAATAATCTTTGGTCCACTGAAACAATAAAGTACCCACATGTAATAAAAGCTGGAAAACTTAAGAAAAAATAAACAAAGGGCTTACTTTACAATAAGATGTAATGATAGAAATCACTGCCATTCTATCAAAAGCCATGATACAGCAAAGCACACCTACATTATCACATCCCTCTTCAACAAAGTTGAAGACTGTTATGCCTTCCAAGTAAACCAAAACTGTCTAGGAGCTCAGCCACTGCATGGAAAACTCAGTTATTGGTCTACATTTTCTACAGTTGTTTCACCCATGCATCAAAACAATACACGTACCTCTATTTATGCTAACATACAGTATACACAAATCATTAAACCATTTCCCCTACAGACTACAAAGTTATAATATTCTACTTTGAAAACCCAGACATTTTCGTAATTAGAATCACAGATGAAAAAGACAACAATGAAGGTTATGTATCATAGTTGAGGTGTAGCATGCAGGCTACAGTATGGGCAAATAGCGACTACTGTTTGACTACACACATCTAGAGTTACACTTCATGCATCAAGTGCTAGCCTACAAAGGTTGGAAAAAGGTATTCGTACAACTCAAACTCTGGTAGTAATTTATTCAAACCTATTACGGTATACATTCTGATCTAAGCTTTTTCAGATACATAAGGTTTGTCTTTTTACTTAGCCAGGTATTTCATGATATATACACACCATACTTCCATAAAACAGACACGACCAGAAGACTGAGCTCAATTCTTTTTGGAAAAGGAAGAGAGGTGTAATTTTTTTTCCTTTACAAATCTCACTTCAAGGAAATGTTTTTTTAGAAGAGAAGGCTGGCCTGAAAGCATAGAAAAGTTGTTACATTATTATTTCAAATGCAAGCCAAAAAACTACATCGGTATCAAATTACGTAACCTTGATAAAATATATATTCTTAATGTAACTATTCACATGCTTAAAATCTTCCTTTCATCCACCTCTCCCATGTTCTAAACATAGATTGGGAACTGTCAGACATTATTAGGACCTTAAAGCTCCAATTCTTATGCTACTGAATTTTGGGAATTAAACCATTTTGTTATTTACAACTGCCGAAAAGCTCACCTTGGCACAATAACCCCAAAGGCATGCACTGAGAGTGGTGGGAGCATGTGACAGCCATCATCCGCATGCTTCACCTGTCCCTCTGTTGCAATCTCCCCTGAGGGCCTGATGAAATTCAGGGGTCCTGGGTAGTCAGAGGCAAGTGTGGCACAGGCACCTCAGCTCCCTGGGGACCTGCCACTAGCCAGAATGGATCAGGCTGAGGATCCTCAAGAGATCTACCACATCACCTGTTTTAACCCTGAAAAAAAAAGTGCCCAAGAGAAGTCCCCAAAAGCAAGGGGGGTTTTGCATTGTTTTTGTGAATTTATCTGAAACTATATTTCATGAAAGGTTCTCAAAGATGAGTGTCAAAGGAGGAATCCAGTTTTATGAGATGTCTGCAGAAGGATTAGACAACAGACATGTTTTAAGTATTCACGGGAAACATCCCACTGTTCTAAGCAAATACTAAGGCAACTCAGAATAACACTTTCTGTGCACACATCTAGAAGAACAAAGAGAAACACACAGATAAGATTGTGTCACAATATTTTTCAGTTTAACACTGTGCTTGAAAATCTATGCTAACTGCACCTTTGCAGTAAAAAATGTGACAACGTGATTCCAATGGGTGGAAAATCAAGACAAGAAAAGAATAAAGAAAAACTTTATGACCAACAATTTTTTAAGTCATCCAGATGCTCATTAAATCAGTAGCTGCATTAAAAAAATATCCTGACTTCAAATGTTAATGTCTTTTGCCACACCAGTGAACTGACACCTATGAACAGAGTCTAGAAGTGCAGAAGATGAAGTGGTCTACTTAGAGGCATCAGAGCAGACTGCGCATTTAAATTAATTAACTTTGCAGCTCCTAAAAGCCACAGGCAAACTTGCCATCCCCCACCACATTACACAGCAAACACATGTTGTATACAGTTAGGAAAAAAAGAATATTCATTTTTCTACTTCTAAACAGAGAAAGCTGACAAAAAGCACACCAAACACAGGTACAGACACAGACAGACAAGAGATAAAGACAGCATGTTTCCCATGCACGATAATTTTATTATAATAGCTCTGTGTTTCTATCACCTTTGGTTGTATCTGTTAATATGTAACCACAATATTCTCCCTGTATCATCACATTTACTTTTACAAATATGGAGTATCTTCTTACATAAAACTACTCTGCTGTATCAATTTTACTGTGCAAAAAAATGTTGTTCTCAAAAAACAATTTGAGAGTTTTCAAACCAAGTAAACACTCTTCATCAAATTCAACACCAACATTAAAATCATACTGTTTCATAAATAAAACTCTCCAGGCCTTGCACTACAGTCCAATAATACGCTGGCACATGGAGCTGACAACAGATGCAGCAGAGGGGAGCACTGACATTTGCAGTGTCAAAATACCAGTCTGCTGTTGGGGTTGATGTAGCTTGAGAGTTAGCATGACTAGGCTGCTTAAGCAAAACAGTTATGCTAAACTGAACAGGCCGCTGGAAAGGGCAGTTATTCATAACAATTGAGAAAGTTCTGATAGTGCACATGATGTGGGTTAGCAAAAACAAGATGTGCTCAAGGACGTGGAGACAGTCTGTTGCTATTAGCGCTAGTGCATAGTTACCAATCATAAGGGAATATAGGGTGCGTGAACAGCGCGTGATTTATGTCTGTAGCCTATCCGAATAAGCGTGATCACGTGTACAGATATGGAAAAATGTATATAACCACGCAAGTGGAGCAATAAAATGAACTGACTGTGCATTGCATCAATGTGTGAGAGTCGTTCCTGTCCCTGCACGGATGCTGAAACTCGGCAGTCTGCAAGATCCAGCATGGGGAAGAAGAGACATACTGGCTTTCAGAGTTCCAGTCACCTGCAGCTAATCTGTGCAATTATTCTATTATTACTTGAGTGATAGCAAAAACTTTCCAACTTTATAAAAGTCATGGACCCACTGAATCCTCACGTCCTGAAACAAAATATTTTCCTTTATTTCTACAGAGGATCTTTACGATAGTAATTATCTGCACACAGGCATGCAAATGACTGATTCGGAGATTTTGACAACAGAACTTGGGAAGTTACTTTTCATTGTGTAAGGTCCAGTACTCTGAAAGAATAAACTCTCAGGGGAATCTACTACCCCTTCTTTCTCTCATTCACGTCACAAGTTCCCTACTCCCCAATATCCATTGTATTGCAAAAGCATCTATAATGCTGTACACATCTACTCCTTGCATGCAACAGCCTCCCTGTCCAATAACAGGCTCTGCTTTGAACTGCCATTGAATCAGACAGACAGCTCTTACAACCCAACAGAACTTGCTACCTTGTTTATGTCAAACAGATGAGCCATAAACCTTCAGGAGGCAGAAAGAAGATCTAAAACTGCCGAAATAGTTCTTATAAGGCAGGAGGAAGATGCATTCATAAAAGGATCCAGTAAGCTGCCTTCTGTCCCCTCCCAAATTCTCTGCTGTGGATAAGGGAGAAACTAGCCATTTCGGATGGTTTGGACAGAGAGGGTGAGGAAAGTTTGCTTTGGCTTACTTTGACATGTAGGAAAGCATGCCCATGTATTCTACTGTTACATTTTTCACCTTCACCTGAAGCTCTAAGACATCCAAAAAGGAAGATGGAGGAGAAAGTGTTAGCTTTGCGGTAGGGTGTGGTTTTTTTAAACTTCTAAATTTGACAAATAATTTCAGACAAACTCTAAGGATGGATAACAAAAGAGTATTCTTAGCTCATGCAAAAGCCAGACATGAAGCTGAGAGAAGAGCTAGGCAGAAGCAGAGAACTATTTCCACTCTAAAACTGGAAATTATCCAGCTTTCTCATTTTCACTTGCACGCACTCAAGTTATAAAGTATTCCTCTTTCTGAACTTAAAAATTGTTCTGAAAGATAGGATAATACAAAAAGCATAGTATTTTCTTATTACTTATCACTGTCCCAATTTCCAGAGGAAGGGGAAGAAGTCAGCCTCCCCTGCGCACATTAGGCAGCTATGCAGCAGACGCAGCCCTTGTACACAGTTGGGCTCTTACCAAACTGGTCACATTCAGCCACTTTTCAGTTCTCTGAACTCACTGAAGAACTGAAGGAAAACGACCCTTTTCTCCATCTTCAGTCTGACTACATTCTCTCTCTACATCTATTCCTCCTTGTCCCATACTCAGAAAATGAAAACTTATCCCTGGGCATATTATGGAGAATTACTTTTTCAAAATTAATTTTGAAACATGCAAATTTATCCCTGCAGACATGAAGTTATGTAACAGCCAAGCTTAATGAACTTGTGGCCAAGGTGAGGAGAAATAATGACATAGCTTCTTGATTCCACATATACCTCTGATGTAAAAACAAGTACATGAGCAGCTTTTTTCTTACCCACTTGCAATCTAGAAATTGAGAGCTAGAAGCCTCTTCCCCCACTCAGTGGGGAGAAAGTCTAGGCAGATAAGCTAAACTAATGTACATTACAGCTCAATGTACATAGTTAACATGAGCTAACATAATTCTTACATATCATAGCCAGCATGGAGCCAATTTAAAAAAAAAGTAAACTTCCCCTAATCCCCAACACTTACAAAAATTTAGTTAAGCACTGATGAAACAGAATTGAACTGAAATATTTTTAGAAAGTGCACAAATGCTTAAAAGGGAAATATGCTATTTATAGTCTTTTAGTTTTTCTGTGAAGTGCTGATTTATTTGGAGGCAAACGCTCCGTCCAAGAAGTTCCAAAGCTTGTTAAGGTCAAAAACACTGGTTAAGGTCAAGTGTTATTATCAACAGAATCAAATACCACAGGCTATTGCCTGTGCACTACATAAACCTAAATAAAAGGTAGTGCCATAGAATCATAGAAAGTTTTGGGTTGGAAGGGACCCCTAGAGGTCATCTAGTCCAACCACCCCACAGCGAGCAGGGACACCACTAACTAGATCAGGTTGCTCAGAGCCCTGTCCAACCTGGCCTTGAATGTTTCCAGGGATTGGGCCTCCACTACCTCTCTGGGTAACCCGTTCCAGTGTTTCACCACCCTCATTGTAAAGAATTTCTTCCTTATATCCAGCCTAAACCTACCCTGTTTTAGTTTAAAACCATCACCCCTCATCCTGTCACTGCTGTCTCTACTAAAAAGATTGTCCCCATCTTTCCTTTAGGCTCCCTTTAAGTACTGAAAGGCTGCAATCAGGTCTCCCCGCAGCCTTCTCTTCTCCAGGCTGAACAAGCCCAACTCT
>Ga0065711_1044508_pt1 | contig 14060 bp, 12 predicted proteins | sample Hoacrofraction12_FD_59098 | JGI IMG/M metagenome (GOLD analysis project Ga0065711, IMG submission 59098) | Hoatzin crop microbial communities from Cojedes, Venezuela - Epithelial fraction 12 v2 (version 2) | ecosystem: Host-associated > Birds > Digestive system > Esophagus > Crop | place...
TGCTTAGTTTGAAAGCTGAAAATGGCCTCGAGCAGAAAGAAATCTCCGTACGGGATGCTCGCCACCCCACGAGTAAGTCCACCTCGTGCCGACGGTGGGCCCGATCCTGCCCGAGCAAGGCGGGCGGTGCGTGCTTGGCGGGACAGGGTCGGGGCAGACCCCTGCCCAAAAAGCAGACGGAGGAGGCTTGAGCGCTGCGAGGGGAGATGGCAGCCGGGGAGTTGGTCGGAGGAGTCCAGGCTTTGGTTCCCTCTTACTGTAAAAAAGGGATTAACCTCTGAGGGAACGTCTGAGACGTTGCTGGAGCAGGGTCGGACTCTGGGGCAGAGTAAAACACTGCTGAAATCGGGGGAAACCTCTTCCGCTGTCACTGGGTGAAATAAAACTGCCCGGTTTGTAGACCGTGAGGCTGGCGGTCATGTGCAGCGTGGCTTACGGTGCAGCCACACGCCGCTTAGGGGCCAGGTTACAAGAACTGAGTGTTGGCTTTCGGGCTGATCCATGTGAGGGGGTACTGTGACCAGAAGGGCTGCAGGTTTGGGTCCTTGCTCCAAAACATTGTCATCCTTTATTTCTTTGGGGAGGTGCGCTGTGTCCTTGTGGTTTCATAAAGTTTTTTATTACTGCAGTGAATACATGGCAGATAGGGCGACAAAGAGGCAGCGTGGAATAGAAGTGAAGCCATTTTTAGCTTTATTAAACTCAGAAGTATAGTCAAATTAGAAATCACCTCCCAGGAAGAACACTTCCCAGAGTGAGTTCTTTAGGGTGGTGGCCAACGGTTTGTTTTGGAAACCACTTCTTCATTTTTTTTTGTTTTAAAACTGAAGGAATTTGTCTTTTGCAATTTTTAATGATATATTTTCATGAAAAAAAAAAGTTATGCTCTTTATGCAAGGGCAAAATAGAGGCACCAGGGAAGTAAATAATACTTTTCCATTGATGTTGCTGGGGTTCGATGTGAGCTGCAGTTAATGATGTCTCACTTGATAATAGTCAAATGGGCTCCGTAAAATGCCGGGGTGACATCGGATCAGGTGCGAAGTGAAGTATGCCCTGCCACCATATGATTATTTTTTTTAATGTGGTTTTGTCTGTGGTTTCAGCAAAGACAACAGGACCGGGACTGCGACACCAGTGACTGCAGCGAGGTGTTGGCTGCGCACGTCAGGGTCGGGACGGAACCGGGTGGCAATGCTGCCCTCTTCCTCCCTCTCCTTCTCCTTCTCCTCCTCCTGTGCTGGGGATCGCAGCGAGCCAGGGCAGGACGTGGCCCATGCCTGCTAGGCAGGGCAGGGCAGGGCAGGGCAGGACCTAGCCCCAGCAGCCGGCTGGGAGCTGAGGGGGCTGTGGAGCCCCATCCTCAGCAGGGTGCTGTGTCCTGGGGATGAGCGGTGCCCACCTACTGCATGGACATTGTGCTGGTGGGACGCTCTGATGGGCTTGGGTCTCTGTCTCATAAATCAGTTCGCATGATTTTAACCATCCAAATGCTCGTGCCCTTAGACTTTAAAAAGTGATGAAAGTTGTGGCTCAACAGCATCCTTAGGTGGGAAATTCATGGCCAGAACTTGCTTGGCTTCTCCTGCCGAGTAGCTACGCCGGGTCGTGCTTCCGCTGGATGAGCGCAATGGCGTGAAGAACGTGAAAGGTAGGAGGAGTTTTGCGTGTTGGCCTCCGCAGGGCCAGCTGTGTGAGCGAAGCGGTCGGGCTTGGTCTGCCGTTGAGTTCTGGCCAGCCAAGGGCCTGCTGGAGGAGTCTGGTGGCTGGCACGTTGAGTCCCTTCGTAGACAGCTAAGATAATCCACCCGGCAGCGTGGGTGGTGGATGCCAGCCCATCTTGAACGGTGTAAAAGAGTCGGTGGCACAGTAACGGTGCGGACAGAGCGGGACATATGGCACACACGTGTGCGAGGAAGGGGAGGCTGCTGGCGAGCAGTCTGCCGTGGCTCACACTCAGAACAGGCTGTTCTCCGTGCAGGAGGAGGATACTCTGCAAAGTGCTACGGGGCAGCTGAAATACTCTGGAGGCAGTGAGTCAAACACTCACGATGAATATTTTTTTCTGACGATAACCAGACGTGGATTAGCAATTGGAGCTGCAAGTCGGAAAGTATAGGTGGTAGGCATGCGGCCGCACACGTACGTGGGCAGGAACATAACGGCAAGGAGCCGCAGGCCAGCGGGAAGGGGAGACACAGGTGAAAGAGAAATACGCTTGGAGAAAACGTCCTGAGTCTGCCGGGACCAAAATTATTTGGTGAGGGTGCCGGAGACTTCCATATGCAAGACGCCTGGTTCTCAAAGGCGCCGGCTGCACGCGAAGCAGTGTTTGCTCAGCACTTCTGAAAAGCAGGCTGCATCTCTCCACATGCTAAAATGGGAATATATCGGGTGGAAAGCCTGGCTTCTGTTTTCCCTGTGTTCAGGGAAGGTAGGGAAGTTCCAGACAGACGGTGGGCTGTCGAGGTGCCGGCAGAAGGCCCTCCCCACCGGAAAGAGCTGCACAAAGCCCTCCTGCAAAATCACTGCACTTGGAGACCGCGGCCCTCAGCATCAGCTGGCGGTAGCTCCAAGCACGAACTCAGGAATGAATGAAACTGTGTACAAAAACTGTGGCTTAGACCTGGGACCTGAGCTGCGCCCACGGCACACGCAGCGTTTGACAGCACCAGCCGGGTGTTTGTGGTACAGCACGCACCGGGTCTTCTGCACACGCTGCTTTCCCGTTTGGGTGTGCACGTGTGTTCAAGTATAAGGACAACTTCTTTATCAGCTTCCCCCCCGCCCCCATCCCCTTAAACCGTATCTGAAGTCGAGGTTTTATTAATAACTTTTAAGTGGCTATTTTGCAAACCTTCCTTGTGCTGCGCGCTTTCCTAATTTATTGTAATTTCGCATCCGGTGGAGTGCACTCGCTTCCTTTATGTAATATATCAGCTGCGGGGCTGGAAGTGGTGCAGCTATGAACTGAAAGGGCAGGCTTTCTCGAGGCCAAATGCGGTCAGGCATCCTTGCCACTGGGAGCAGAATTTGACCTGATAATCTAATCTTACGTGAGAGAGTATCTCCACAGAAGTACTGTTACCAGGAGTAGATGACCTCTGCTAATGAAGCTGAAGCAATTAGTCCTTTGCAAAGCTGTCAATAAAATGTTAACTGCAAAACAACAGTTAACGTTGGATGGCTCAAGTAATGAGTGTTTTGTTTGCTGGTGTGTGTTAGGTGATGTGTTGGGAAATAATTATCCTTTGACTAGCAGCCAGCTTTGTACTAATCAGGAGAAGTCATGTTCCGTTTGAAGGATTATACCTAAAAATAGCTCTGTTGCCGCCACATCAACGAGTGAAATGAAGCAAATTCGCAGAGACGTACACACCTTCTTAACGTTTCATCCTAAAAATTCTTTGTTCAGCTGGAACTCTCTGTTTGATCCTGTCGAAAGCACTGATGTGCTCTCCTGCAGTAGCCCTAAGCGCACTCTCGCCGAGGAGGAGCGTTACCCTATGCGCCACTGACTCGCTTTCAGAGCCTGCCAAGTTCCCCACGGCCCCGGGAGGAAGCAAGGAGTCTTTCTCTTTATATAAACAGTCGCGTATAATGTAAGATCAACAACAGTTGTGATAATCGTCTCGCAGCAGAAATCGAGATGCTTTCTGTTTGAGGTGGTTGTACGCCTGCCCGGCTGCGAGGAGCAGCCGTGGTAACAGCAGGGGATTTACTCGTCCAGTTCAGTAACTTCAGGCTGCCAAACTGTGCTCGAAAAGGTGACCGACATGGGAAAAGGATATAAAAGGTGATGCTGGCGAGAAAATCCAGGATTGTCATCGTAAGCAGCAAAAACTGGGGCATATTTGGCCATGCTATAGGTGTTGACTGGTAAAGTCTGAGTGGTTTGGGTAGGGATGTACCAGGCAGATGCACTGTAGAAATGCAGGTTAAGAAGAGGTAAGGAGAGGTAAGGAGAGGTAAGACTCTTTCCGTATAGGACTGTGCCACCAAGGACGTGGCAGCTGAAACATGCCCCAGACATCCCCAGACGCTTCCCTTCCTCTTCTGGGATAACAGCAGACGGCTAAAGCACACCTGAGCAGCCCTCAGCCGACGTAAAGCTGCACAGCTCCCTGGCCACCCATAGCTCCTGGGAAACGTGCCTCCCCCTTCCCCTCTGAGGGGCTCCAGCTTACGCCACGTTTTGCAGGACCTGGAGGTTTCCCCAGCCCGGAGCCGTCATCCCCTTGCGTGGTGGCCAGCGGCAGCCCAGGGGGGATGCTGCGGGGTGCTGCGGGGTGCTGCGGCGGGGTGCAGGGTGCGCCCGCGCTGCCTCGGCCGTGCTGGGCATGCTGCTGCAAGCTGCCGGCCGCGCCGCGCGCCTGAGTCATCGCGCCGTCCTGCAGACGCCAGCGACAGAATCGGGCCTGCTGAGCTGGAAACGGAGGAGCGTTCGTGTTCGTTATGTAAACGGGCAGTCGGCTTCCTGGTTCACAAGACCTGGCAGCTTGGCACGCACGTTCGCTTCGCAGGCTGCCATTTTGCCTTCCCGCCCGCTCGGCTCCCAGGTTTGTCGTGGCGGCGTTCGCTTGCTCGGCCGTAGCACCCAGCAGCACGGGCTTTTCGGCTGTGCCCTGGCAGCAGCCGGCATCTGGACACAAATGGTACAAGAAGCTGGGCAGTGTCTGGGTTCGGTCATACCCATTCCTTCCAGGACTGATGCTCAGAGTTATTCATACCGGCTGCACCAAAGTGCAAAAATACCAGACAAATAGGAAATGAGTCCTGACCTCCAGGTCCACAATCTGAAGGAGAAAACAGAAGCATCCCCAGACTTTTGCCATTGCCATGGTTGGCAGCCCATCTCAGACGTAATGTGTGCCTTTCCCTTCTGATCCTGTGTAACGCACCGAATCCGGTTGTCCTCAATGAGATTAAATTAGGATTTGTTACGAGTTCAGTGCTCCAGCCATTGGCCACCACTGTGTGTCTCGAGGCAGTGAGGCACCTTTGCGTGCCTGGCCCAGTGTCTCTCTCAAAGCCATGACATTTAGATTTCTTTCTACCCAAATTATTTTGATGATTGGTCTTAAGCTCCTTGGCACAATACTTTGAAAGGCAGATTTAAGTGTATACACCACGGAGGCAGTCAGAGCCACTAAAGAGCTCGAAATCTCAGCCGCTGCTAGGTGTGTAAATCTTTCAGCTACCAACAAGTCACTCTGCAGGGCCAGGCGAGCGCCTCAGAGCCTGTCCCCTGCCCTCCCACAAAGTGGGACCGCAGAGTACCCTGCCACTGTAAGGAGAAATTGCAGGGGCAGCACAAAACCTCGTGACGAAAGATTTGCCAGGTGGTAAAATTTAAACGGTGCTTCGTGGCCAAAATTTGAAGAGTGGTTGTTAAGAAGAAGGGATTGAGACAAGCCCCTGGCAGGGTTTCCTAGCAGGGAAGGGAGAGCAACGTTCAGGGTTAGAGTTTCCCTGGTACTCTCCGACCGGTTCGATGAGAGTTACGGATGCTGCCAGCACCCTGCGCAAGCCGCGCTGGTGGACAAGGGCTGTCCACCCCGGCCACCCCTGGGGCCAGCTCTCGGTGCTCCCCACCGCCCTCCCTCCGCTCACATATGGGGGTGTAACGTGCCCCCCCTCGCCCGCCCCAGCGCTGGGGGGGCTCGGAGGTGTGCTGGGCATGGAGGAGCCTGCCAGCCTGCGTCCCCCCGGGCTCGCCGTCGTGCTGCAGAGGGAGGAGAGCTTCCCCCTGGGCTGGGGCAGGTGAACTGGGAGGCGTCCCACGAAGCACCCGTCGTTCAGCAGCTGCATCCAGCCTTTGGCGAGGGATGGTCTGTTCGTCTGCTCTTCCCCTAAATGCTCGCTTGGGAGCCATCAAATAAGATCTCAGTTAGCATCCTTGGGATGCGAAGAAGCGCGGTGTGGGACGCGTTGGCTGGCAGGCAGGTACCCTCGCTGCAGCTCGGCGGTGGAGGTGGGGGGTGGGGACAGGAGGGGCGATGGGGGGACCTGTTTCTCCCAGCTGAGGCATCGCTGGTACCCCTGCAGGCTCCCATCACCGGACTCGGACAGCCACAACACCAGTGCACACAGGCTGCGCCTGAAACCCCGGCTCCTGGCACAGGAGCATCCGATCTGCTCACAGCTCAGCTCGCCTCAAATACTCGGGCTTTTGGGAGCTTTTGTGTAATGTTCGGTGCAGTAATAGCCAGTGACAACAGGTACTGTAACACTGCTCTAAACGACCTCGAGTGCACCCACGGGAGATGTTTCGTTCCTGTTTCAGTGCCAGGTGGTTCCCAGCTAGCTGGCAACGGGGCGAATGCTGTCGGGGTCAGCCCTCAACCCCCCGCTGCACGTCCCGCTGCCCGGACTGGCTCTGCTGCCTCGCAGCCGCGTGGGCAGTGGGCTCGTCCGACTGAGCACCAGCTCTTTCAGAAAAAAGTTCGTTTCAGCTGATCCACGCAAGTTGCACACACAAGCGTAATGGCACGAGGGGAGCGGGAATGCGCAGAGCGATGGGGCTGAGATCGTGTTTTGGTAGCGGCCCCAGTCTGGACCCATCGCTGTGACCACAAACCTCCCATCTGGCCGTGATGCTGCGGACGCTGAGACCCCACCAGCACCCTCCGGCCTGTCGTTTTGCCTGACCTGCACTGGAAAAGTGGGACTCGCCGCCTAAACCTTCCCACCCTCCTTGCATATGAAAAGTGAAAAAAAATTTAGTTTTGTACCAATATTGGTGCGATAGAAGAAAAACATGGTTTAAGTCTGATTACCCGCTGTGTAACTATGCCACAGCGAAGAGGATGGGACTGACTCCTCAACTTTTGGCAGAGATCTGGACCAGGGGAGCTGAAAAAGCAACTCGGGGACTGGGTGACAGCACTAAGCTGTCCCCCGCTGCAAGAGGGTGACGTGGCAACGAGCCTTGGGCATTGGCAAAATAATGCCCCGGGAAGAGCAGCTCTGTTTGCCCGGTGTCTGTGTGTGGATCCCAACGCCGACAGGCGCCACGGAGCTGTTAGTGACCTGTGAGCAATCCCCATCGTGCGCGTCTCCTGGTGAGTGATGTCCGACTGCTTTTATCCCTGCGCACTTTGCTCGTGTGGGAGCAAGGAATGCAGTGATAAAAAGGCTGGAATAATTTCAGTGCTGGATTGCTTCCATGAGTATATGTCTCATAATATAATGCTGCCATCACTGTACAAAATCTGCTAAGGTGCCTTTTGGGGAGATGGAACATTTCTACGGAGCCGTAGTCAAGAAAGTTGTGCAGTAGAGCAGGCTGGGCTTCGATCGGGTGTTTTTTGATTGCACCGGACGTGCCTGGGCTTTTGCACGGTACAGATTTCTTTGCCTTTACATGACGAGGCACCTCATAAATTAAGCAGTTGATGTTGTCAAATGCGTGCCATTAGCACTCTGAGCAGATAGTCCATTCGGTGGCCTCAGCGGAGTCTATCGCAGGGCCTGTCTCCAGATAACGCCTGGAAGAAGAACAATGGTGCTCCGAGCTCCCGGGCCCTCCACTCTCTGGTTCTGCACTTCAGAAGAGAAAATTATCATTATCTGCATGGCTCAAGCTCCCTTTGAAATGCAGTTATTTTTTACTCATACATTCCAAGTATTTTTTACATGATACCAGCGAGAAACTTGAAACCCCTTTGAGAAGGGAAAGATTTCCTGCAGCCTTACTACTAAAGAAAATGGATAGATCAAGTAGTAGAGTTCAATGACTTATTTAGCATTAAAAAAGAAAAAGAATAATGAATTGGATTTTGTGTGCCTGTTTTTCCTCTGCAGGGAACAGTCAGTCTAATGGATTTGCGTTGCCTTCTGCTTCTGTTCATCAGTCTAGGTGAGTTCAAAACACTTCTGCCTTTTTTGTGCTCTCCTTTCCCTTCTCACTTGTCACAACCTCACGTATCTGGAGCTTAGCAAGCACATCGGTCTGCTACCGTCAGCACCATCCTGACTGGTGAGGAAAACCCGGAGGTTAACCCGCTACGTCCAGCAATGGCTTGTGGCCTCCTGCGTGGACATCTGTATTTTATGCTAGGTAGCAGCGAGTGGGCAATTCCTTACTCAGGGTGGACACTGGTTTCCTACTATTATGAGCTGAGGCTTTAATGTCCTCCAAGAGAGACATTATTTCCTCACTGGATTCACCAAAAACTGGTTGGGCCTCCAAACTCCTCCTTTGTTTACAGGCTTTGCCGAGCGCGCCGTCGAGCTTTTTACTGGGGAAGGAAGGGAGGTGGTGTAGGAGGAAACGGTTACAAAGCTGTTCAACATAAACAACTTTCTCGTGTAAACTCCAAGCACCACTTGGCAAGGAAGAGGTTAAAGCTGAGGGGACAACGGGAGGACCCATTAGGGCAAAGATATAAATAGCAAGTCGGGAAGCCTGGGGAGGGGCACAGGGGAAGGGGAAGCGAGGAGTTGACCCCAGATGGGGTGGACTCCCTTGGCTTGCTGAAAGCCCTCTGCTGCTCTGCGCTCGGGGTTTGGACCTGGGTCCTACCTATGGCGTCCCAAAGCAGGGGGATGCTCAGACAGAGACCCGCATGGCTGACCGGGAGCTGCGTTAGGTCGAAGGCGAGCTCGAATGGTGTTCTAGTCACCTGAAGACTTTCCTCAGAGCCAGAAGCCACTGCTGGTCTCGCCTGCCCCTTCCTGCCCCAAAGCTTCGCTGGGTCCACCAGTGCCTGCCCAGGGCCGGGGAGCTGCTCTCTGCCCGCTCGGATGGTTGGAGCAGGATTTCCGTTTTCCTACCAGCCTTGGTGTCTCAGGCTTTCTAGTCTGTTTTTTGTCCGAATGGGAAACACATAATGAGAAACTGTTTAAACAACTTAAGGTACAAGGAAACTCGCTGGAGCGAAGTACAACGTTGTGGTTTATTTCCAAGGAAATGATGCACTCTCCAAAAGCACTCCCCTCAAGCACCGCCATTTAAAGTTGCAGGACACTTGGTGGCCATCTTCGTTGCTGCCTGCAGCCCTCATCTAGGTGCGAGTGTGGTCCACGAGGTGGGCTGGAGTCTGCCAAGAGACCGTCTGTGCCGCAGTCTGGTCTTGCCACCGGCAGCCGTCCATCGGTAGGCTGTTGCAGATCTTTGCAGGCGAGGAGCCGCTCGGTGTGGGTATAGCTCTGCTGGTGACGAGGCGCCAGGCAGCGTTACATAAACCCGGCGCCAGCGGATGTGGTGAGACATACACAGCATGTGAGGGCGTTTCCTTAACAATGTTTTGAACCACCCATAGCAGCCTCGTGGACCAAGATCCCGAAGTGCAGAGAGTGACCAAGCGTAGGAGCATCTCCCCGTCCCTCAGGCTGTGAGCAGGGTTGGTGCGTAGGTGCAGTTGAATGCCTGAGGTTCAGGAGGGGTCTGGCTGTTAGAGCTGTCCTGACTGTCAGTTTGCTTGCAAGGGTGGGTCTGGACAGCCTGGTGCTGGTGAAGGAAAGCCCAGGAGCCACCGAAGAATTCTCTTGTGCTATTTCCAGCCCTGCTTTTTAAGGCACAAAGGGCTTCAGATCAGATGCATTTCTGAAGCTTATCTGTGTGAATATTTGGCTGCTTATCCAAACAGAACAAAAACCTTCAAACCTTCTGAGGTCCATCCATCACGAGCCTTATCTCCCCATGTCACCGCTCGGCTCCCAGCCGCTGCCGCTCGGAGCCTCCCGCCACGCAGGGCTCAGGTCTGCCGGCCGGCTTTCCATCTCCCCTCTCCGGGCAGCTTCGCAGCATTATCCACGGTCACCTCCTTGGCCGCCTGCCACTTCAGGGATGGCCCCATCTCCGTCTCCCATGTATGTAGCCATCTGGGCTATGGCCACAGCCACAACCAGAGCAGAGCACACCAACTCTGCTTGGCTCCAAGAACGCAGAACATTTGTCTTTTTTTATGGGACAATAATGAAGCCCAGATATAGGAATGCAGCCTCCTCTAGTCGAGGTTCAAAGACTGAAATATCTAAAGAGAACATTTCTGATCCACTGCCTGGTAAAAAGGCGGTTTTGTAAGAGGTCCCCTAAATCCTGGCTGTTGGGTAGGGGAGGAGGGGATGGCAGCCCTTGCCACCTGACAGGCACTGGTCCCCTCTGGCAGAAGCACCCTCACCAATGAAGCTGGGCTGCTTGAGATCTCAGTCAGCACCCCTAAAATCCCAGGTGGGCTCTACCCCTTGGTAGGTGAGCATGGCACGGGAGGGACTGAGATGCACAAGGAGCACGGTGAGCGCGCAGGGTGGGCACCAGCATCAGCAGCCCCGCGGAGGTTCCTGGCTGGGTAAAACAGCTGCATATTTAGTCTTATTCCCGGTTTATATGATGTGTTATTCAGCCTCGTCAGAAGAGCCTTTGCAGTGCTTGGTATCAGGGCCACAGGACATTTCTTGCTTTGAAGCTGAGCTGGCACAAGAAGTCGTCTGCAGTTCTGCCATCCTGTCAAAGCCATGGCCAAAAACAATAAGGTGAAAACTTTGGAAAGAGCCACCCATCTGCAGCACAACCGAATTAAAACGGGAGCCTGGCTGGCTCAGGGCTTGAGAACAGTTTGTAAGCAGGTCAGAGGCTGAAGTCCTGGGCACAGCGGTGTGGATCAGAGGTCTTTGCTGCTTAGTACCGCCTGGTCTTGGCCCAGATCTAGACAAGCTTTGGCATCAGGGTGGCCTTTTCCAGTGGGGACCATTTTCCTGTGGCCCTTTCAACGGGATAGTCTGACCCATGGGGTGCTGTTGCTCTTCTTCCTCTTGTTTTAATTTTTTTCTCTGTTTTGATAGTCAGAAGGGTAAAATTAATTCCCATAATAACACTGAATTTGACTCAATAGTAAGAGAATGAATGTATTTTTTTATACTGTGGTGTATGATAAGCTATTTATAAATATCATATCACTGCTGGGTCATTTTCAGGGTTTAAAATAAAGTTTTAATTTAAACATAATTTTGCAGTGTTGACAGATATGATAAATACATTTTTGTTCCAGTGAAACCTAATTTCAGCGATGTTTTGCAAAAATCATTACAAGCTAAGGATTATTCCCTTGAATTTTTTACTTTGTTTGTCTCCATGTTCCAGTGTTTAGTTCAATGTTGCATTCCATTATAGGAAAAAACATCCATGACTGCAGTAATTTGTTCACCAAGGCCTCTTCTTAAGGGATGGGAGGATGCTCTTGAGAAGAGTGATGGAAAGAGGCGTTAGTCACAGATGCCTTGGGGCAGTCGCAGCACCCCTCTGCACCATTAGAGGACTTAATGCCTTCCTTACAGCTCCATGGGGCACTAGAAGTTCCCACCATTGGAAGATCCCCTGCCTTGAAGGGGTTCAGGACGCTTGATCTGGTGCTGGCACAATGGGAGCAAAGGTCCTTGGTCACAGCCTGAGCTCCCAGGCCTGTGTGGCACCACTGCTTCCAGCGGCACATGGGACTTCTTTTACACTCAGATTGCCCCACTTAAATCGTTCCCCCAGGTGTGAAGATGGTGGCCACCTGCTCCCCTCCGGAGTACCCCTCCTCTCTTCCAAAGGCTCCTTTTCAGGCTTTGAGACCGGTGGCAGAACCAGCCCTTGGGGCACTGCTGCAAAGCCTGGTGGCAACTTCATGGCAATTGAGCTAACCTCGATATTCAAGGTGACCCCAAAAGGATGCCAAGAGGGCACAGTGGGACAGATTTTATGTCTGGAAGGTGAGGTTAAAGAGAAGTCCTTCATCTACAGGAGAGTTGCATTCCCATTGCCTGGGCTAACCATCCATTAATGAGCTGAGTCCCTCCAAAATTTCTCTGGACCTTCTCTGGTTTTCCTGCTTACCCGCGTAAACCACTCTGAGGAAAATCTCTTTTTCTGCAATCACACATTTTCATTGTGCAGTAAAATAGCTCTTACATCAGCTGCCATTGTATTGTGGACGCAAATGCAGCACAACAGAGCCCTTTTACGTTGTGTGGTGAGTGGGTCAGGTCCTGTGCTTGAACAACAAAAGTGCAAGGAATGATAAGCAGGAAAAACAACTTGCTTTAAAGTGCTTTCGAGCTGCTGCCTTCTGAGCCCCACAGCTTGCAGCCCATATTTCTCATGCCTCCTCCCCGTCAGACAGCCAAACAAGAGATGATGCTATTTGGAGAGCACGTCACTGTGCTGGAGACGTGCAAGCGCTGAGATTTGTATCCACACGGACCGGCGTCCGTCTGCGAGGAGCCTCCAGCTGCTGTGCTGAAAATACCTGTGAAAGAGACATGCAGAAGGGGAGGGAGGTCTTCTTCTGGTGGGTTGCCATGTCACTCAGGCTGCTTTCATGGTGATACCTAGAGGACGTCACCCAGCGCGGCCAGCTATGGCAATCTGTTCAGTGGGAACAGGTGCTGGAGGATAATCCTGCTGTTTTTCTCGGTTATGGTTCATTTCAGCCACTAAGACCGAGCAAACAGGATTATCATAGCAGCGGTTCAGGAGGTGAAGTTGCTGGTGCTGTGCGTCCATGGCTCTGTGGACATTTGTTTCCAAGGCAGACGCCCGCTTTGCTGAGCAGCCTGCCCTGGCGAGGGCAGCCAGCGAGCGGCGAGCCGTCGGGTCTGAAGGGCTTTGCTGGCCGGCTCCTGCCCAACATCCTCACCCAGATCTGCACCGCACCCCTCGGGGACCAGGGCTGGGCCTCCGATGCAAAGCCCATGATGTCTACGGCTCTCCCGGAAAGATGCCTCCCCCAGCCCCCCCACTGTGGGTGGGATGGAGACTGCCCGGCCGTGCAGCAGCTAGCGACATCGCCCCAGAGCCCGGGCTGGGCCAAGGCGCTGGTGGAGGAGCTCAGAGAGGACGAGGGGCGGCAGCGCTGGCTGGGCTGACAGATCTGCTCTGGCAAGGAAGGCTTGAGGCAGGGCAGACCCTCCCCGGGGTGAACTGAACCAGCCCCTCCTGGCTCTGAAGCTGCAGAGCGAGTCTGGCCCTGTGTGAGCGCCGGCTCACGCCTCCAGCAGACTTTAATGTATCGTCAGGCTTTGTCTTAACTCCCCAGAGTGCTGTGCTCATCCGTTCCCTCTCAGTCCTCCTCCACCGCTCTCGGAGACCAGCGCGTGCCCTGGTGACGCTCCTCGCCACGCAGCGTCAGTGCCTCTCTGTTCCTGTTTTACCACCTTCTGCTTCTGCTGACAGCAGCCCCTGACACCCCCCCCTGCCCCCAGCAGTCCCCTTCTCCACCAGCGAAGGAGGACAGGCGAGGTCCGTGCCACCAGCCTTTGCGCCGTGTCTATGCACAGACCTCTGTGCTCCCTGCACCGGTTCGCTCTGGGACTTGGCTGACACCTAACTTCAGTAACAGCAAAGCACTCGAGCTTGGCTGCAAGGTTTTGTGGCAATCTTGGCCCAAAGCTGTTTTAAGTAACAAACTGCAAAAATAAGCGTATGTGTACAGAGACGAATACCACACTGCAGGAGCAGGAACCAGAGGCGTGCAGCTCGGGAAGGGCTGCTAAGGCTCCAGCTTGTAGCCGTGCTGATAAGGCAGTTTCCAAGAAGTTGCCCAGCCCTTAAATTCTAGAAACTCTCTCTTCCCAGGTCAATAACCTTTTATGGACTGAATCCTGGTGTCATCCTGCAAGCAAACACGGTCCAGGCAGGACCTTCTGCAAGTGGTACAAGAGAGACGAGGACCCGTGTTGCTAAGCAGGGGTCCAGAAACTTTCTGGCACAGACAACCAAAACACACAGTGAAAAGCACATTTGGTGATTCTGGTAGTTTGGGAAAACACATGAAAATGTGCTTGAACTTCGTTCTTCTTTGGCCACGTCTCTGCGTTGCCCGAGAGGGGAAGGAGGCGGCGTCAGCTGCGCGGCTGCTGTCCCCCTCCCGCGCTGCGCCGGCAGCGGGCTGCGGAGCTGCGAGGCTTGGACGCCCTCCAAGGTCTCCCCCCTTCCCGGGGAGCACTCGATCAGCCCCGGGAGCAGGGCTCTGCACCCACAGACTGCCCCGGCACCGGGCCCCTCGCAGCTCCAGCCTTAACCTCAGAGGTGAACAGAGGCTCTTTGGAGAGCAGATTTTCCACACAATCCTGCA
>Ga0065711_1007811_pt1 | contig 14059 bp, 9 predicted proteins | sample Hoacrofraction12_FD_59098 | JGI IMG/M metagenome (GOLD analysis project Ga0065711, IMG submission 59098) | Hoatzin crop microbial communities from Cojedes, Venezuela - Epithelial fraction 12 v2 (version 2) | ecosystem: Host-associated > Birds > Digestive system > Esophagus > Crop | place...
TCTGCAGCCTGCTGTAGGTGACCCTGCTTCGGCAGGGGGGTTGGACTAGATGACCCACAGAGGTCCCTTCCAACCCCGAACATTCTGTGATTCTGTGATTCTGTGATTCTCGTGCCTGTGATCCTTACTGTGAGAATTTACACCATGCATGTTGCCGTGTTTTTCATCACAGGCTGGGTTTTAGACTCATTCAAAATAAAACAAGCAAACACAAAAACCCAACCTCAAACACAAAGAGTTATTTGTTTTTAAGCTAAATTCACCTCATGCCACAGTTACCCTTCAGATATCCATTCATTTTAAGTGGAGCTATGCAAGGGATATTATTTATTTAGCAACTGCAGGTCGAACAAAACCGTATTAGTGTGGCTTATGGAATGCATTAGCAGTATTATAGCATCTCCGAGCCTTGTCGTGAGTTAGAGCCATGTGGTGTTTCATGCTACATCCTCAATGCAGAAAAAGAGCCCCTTCTCCAAAGGAGAGGTGGTCTTGGACAAAGGACACCAAACACATGCAAACAGGTCTGGAAATAAAAGGCAATAATGTCTCAGTGGCTGAACACCAGTTGCCCAGCTGGTTTTGAGCACACCTTCATATAAAAGAGATGCTGGAACTGCTTATGTACTTTGAGCCCTGCTTTTCACATTCTCTGGGGAGGAAAAATATCTTGAAAGCTGATTTATCTACACCTACAATTTCTTCATTGTGTTTAAATTCCTTTGAAGACCAGAATACTTCTTCCTTTCCTAATGTGAAAGGGAGCTCTTTGCTTATGCTGCTGTTCCTTATTTTTCACTCCCAGACGCTTTAGCTCTCTGTTTGCATGGACCTTCTAATATTTTTTTAATTATTATTTTTCCATAGAGAAATACCTTCAGACTGCCAAGGGGTTGCAAATTGTAGAGAAAAGCAGGATGGCATATCGGTTTATTGCTGTTCCTGCTGGTATTTGTGACTAGATGCCAATGACAGGCTGGGTAAGGTCTGTGGTGCTCCTGCCTCCCCCTTCTGGCACTGCTGAAGCTATAAGGGAACCCCCCAGAATGTCTGTGTGCTGCACAGGAACGTGCTGTCCCCACCCCTCTGCAGACTCAGTGCACCCCCAAATGTATACGCGCAGATGGCCCCGAGCTCTGCTGGTGTAAATCAGAGCTGCCCATCCGGCAGACTGTATGTACTTGCTGTAAATAGACGCTGTGCGCTATATATATCTGTGTCAGAGTAAAACCACATTCCTGCAATATTGGGTCTGAGAACTGAAATCTATAAAACTCAGGCAAGTAAAATTAAAGTTGCAGTTGCTTGCTCCCCTTGACATACAAAATATGGTACTTCATTGCATGTTTATTTTTAGTGCATGTACAATGCAACATGAGGGACTTCATGTTGCCATGGGAACCATAACTTTGAATTCCTGACTTTTTATGCATTCATTTTTTTTTCCAACTATGTTTTATTTAAAAAAAGTGTACAGAAAGATCAAGGACAAAAAAATATTTGACAGAACTCCAGTCAGTGGTACACCGGTATGATTAACATCAGGGGCAGGATAACAAACCTGAAATAAAGTCAGTCTGAAATAGTAAACAAAATTACAATTGGCAAAATGTGATGAGTTTGAATACAATTAAATGAATCTGGCAACAAGATCCCATACTGCTGCATGTATATGTCTCAGATTTTATATATCTGCCCCAAATTTAATGAACTAGCACCCGAGCACAATCATTTTTCTGCCAGTCTGTTGCAATGAAAAAAACAAATAGCTATCAAAAGGAACAGAAAAAAAAGATCTATACTCCTGCGTGGCGATTCAGCCCTAGCTGCTGAACATGGTAAAAGGTTAATTTTTTTGCATATGTTGGGGTTTTTTAGAATTCCTTTTTTATCTCTCAAAACTTATTTACCCTGAGGCAGTTCTATTCCATCTGTCTTTATTGCACAGTCTACGCTGTAGCCTGTAAAGAAAGTGTTGTGACCACTGTACCATTTTCTAACTCTAGAAAGATAAAGACACAGCAGTAGATATGTTAATGGACACTTTTAAACTTACTATTGCTCGTTAAGGAGGAGATTGTTCTTTCAGCTGCATATTCAGACTGCCTGGAAAATGAAGATTTCATCACTATCCGGTGGGCTCTGGGGAAAAAGCACCTGAAACCTGTAACTTGTGCCTGGTCTCTCCAAAGGAAGGGGCTGATACTGATGGAGAAGGTTCATTGCTGCGCCTCTGGTTTCCATCCAGCCATACTCCCTGCCTGGCACAACTCCATCGGTGTGAATTTTACGCCTTGTACAGTTAACAGCAGTGTGAAAAAAGTCTGTCGCGGTATCTCAGAAGATGTCATTTACAAACAGTGGACAAACATGCAGTGGCCTTGCTGTGCCTATAATGCTTTGGCTGGTTTCTAAATTTTGGAGTCATGGTGAATAACCTTTTATAGTGAATAAACTATTTTACAAACTAGTAGAAGCATTCTGGTTGATCCCTTTATAGAGCATGGGGGTAACTGACAAGTCACAGAAAATTAGTGCTTTATTACTTCTGTGCTTTATTGGATGGCGCTGTCATCAAAGAACATCCCAGGTGGAAATAAGCAGAAACTTAAATGTAAAAGGATTCAAAAAGATGGATATGCATAAAAGCTACTGGCAGATATGCAGGTTCTGTTTACAAAGCTCAGAGATGCATTATAAGATCTTTCTGGATAGCAGTTTATTAGTATCAAAATAGTATCTGGGAGAATATGCAGACATTGCATGTCTGTACCAGACACTCCTCTGAAGTGTTTAGGCCACTTGCAACACCTACTGGGGCCTGAGCTTCTTTAGTGGCATCATAGATCTATTTTGGCAAGTATATTTTAGGCTGAGTACATAAACATGACACAAATAATATCCAGAACTTTGCTTATCTGTTCACATGTTTTCTCTGAACGAGTAAGACAGTTCCAGTTTTATCTGGTATAATGCTGAAGTAGTCTGCTGTAATCGTTCAAGACACCCATGAACCATGACCATGTTTGCTGTGTAAGACCCTTTCTTCCCCATGAAGGCTGTGCAGCAGCGTCTAACCATGGCTAGCCATGTGGTCACGTTGTTTCTCTCTGAAGAACATCCATCTTAAGACTGTACTTAAACAAGTCTGGGCAAGATTTTAAATTCCTTCTTCCAAGCAACCACTTGTGATTGATCTGTTCTGTTACTGTTGCCTTTCTCTTGGACAGCAGAACATTTCAGGTTTTGTTGTAAGCTACCTTTATCGAGAAACAGAGCAAGAATCATTTGCAGGTACTTTTTAGTAACTCTGTTAATAAACTTACCTTTGGGAAAATGGTAAATGTTCCAGTCTCCTGGTTCAGTATACACTGTTTGTGGTTTTATTAACTTTACTGCAGCAATATCCAAGGAATCGAGGATTAATAATCATCATGGGTGTTCTCCAGGATTGGGAAATCCTGGATAACAGGACTGCTGCTAGAGGGCAGGTTCTTCTCAGGCTGCTGCCCTGAATGCTGGTCTGCTACTCTATTGGTGGTGACACCAGTTTCCTTTACCCTTACACACATCAAAATAATATGAAGAAATCACATGGCCCCTTTTAAAATCTGATTAGAAACACCTGACCATTCAGGCTAGTTTCTGTTGATTAAAAAACAAGTCTGTATGTTGGGGATTGTTCGGGAGCTCAGAGCATTTGAAGGGGATACAACTGTTTTTCTATGCACTGTGATCCTTTTCCCCTGCATTCATAACCTGAGGTCCACCCGCTGCTACACTGTGGAGCCTAAGAGAAACTCAAACAAAATGCTACTTTGTGCTCTCTCCCTTCAACCCTGGCTCTGCCCTCTGTTCCAGGCTCGTGTTTGTACACAGCAGCACACACATCATTCATAGTGGCAGAAGCAAATCTGGACGAGCCGGGTCCCTTGCGGATGTGGAGCCAGAGGGCATGATCAAGCATGCAGTTGTTGACTGATGGCTCGTTCGCTCAATGTGCATCTGAAGTAATTCCTTCTCCGAGATAGTTTAGCTTATTGTTTAAAGAAAATTGCTTGGGTTTTATTTGGGTAATGTGCCTGCTGGAGGGGGTGTGCATAAAAGTTTTTGCATCCGAGAGCAGCGAGATGCATATTAGTGCGATCATGATGTCTTATTAGTAAGGCAACTTGTCCTTTTTTGTCAGTGAATTGCAAAGATCTGTCAAGGCCCAGTTTAATCTACTCCCTGTAATAGGATTTGTCTGTAGCTTGAGGAAACAGAAGCTCGTAATGCATAGGGTTATTAAGAGTGGGATGTAAGCTATTGGAGACTCTTTAATAAAATATAATATCAGTATATTCAATGAATATGGAAAGAGGGATCTAAATATTTCTCATTACAACCTTCAAATATCTTGGGAGAGGAGAATGATACCAATTAAAACAAGGGGGAAAAAGCAATAGCTCTCTGAATTCTAGCCTTCCTCAAAGTTAAATATTGATGTGAGCTAGAGTTCAATTCAAGAATGTCATTGCCCGTGCTGTAACCATTAAACTAAATCCCTGCCCCATTCCAAGACAAGGTTAATGTATATAGGGAACTTTGCAAACAACAGCTTTAGTTGCTTTCATGTACACCCATGCGTAGCCCTTGTGCAAACAAAGCACTTTTAAACAAGGAAAGATACAGCTGCCAGGAGGTACCGAGTATTCTGCCCCGTGAATTGCCTCACTTCCTAGGTAACAAGCTTTGAGACAGCTAAAAGTATTTGCAGTCCCAAACCTCACTCACCTCCTCCCTCAGAGCCTTGACAGGAAACACAAAAATCGAAAGCTTTAATTGCCTCTGTTTAGAGGGAGTTTTGGTGTCCGGAGCAAGCAATCAACACAAAGCAATTGAATTTTTGTGGATAGAGCCATTAGGAACAGGGCTCTGTTTCATACGCTCCTGAGCATTAAAGTACACAGCGGTAGAAAACAGACTGCCTTAACGTAACTTTTCTGGTCCTCCTCCACAAACACAGCTATACCCGTCACTTGTACAGTCCTATCCCTGTCACTGGAGATTCCTGGAACTGGGTAACTTGAAATAAATGAAGACTGGCATCTTTTAGTCAACAACATCTTTGCAGCCCCTGTAGTACATCTAATTCACTGTTTACATTGTTGATTAATATGGCCTTGTCTGTGTTATACCTAGACAGGTTAAATACCTAGATGGTCAGTCGCTGCCAGAATGTCACTAAATGTGTTGAACTGGAATCACACAAGCAACCTGGGACACTTCTACTCACTTGAAGTACTCTGCAAGTACTCACTGATTGTGATCCTCCAAAAGTACTGTACAGGAAAATGTATATTTTGAAACGGAACATCCTGGTTCCCCTAACTGGTTGCATCTGAATACAACATCTAGATTCAGATCTCTGAACGCCTGACTCACGGGCTGTGGTGACATGTCGGGTACAAGTAGTCCTCAGTCAGTGGAAAGAGAGAAAGGAGCGTAAAAGGGGGAAAATTTCACTTTCTGTTTGTTGGGCTTGGGCTGTTTTGGGGGTATTTTTTTGATACCTGCAGAGTTTTGCAGGAATGGTAAAAGTACAAGAATAAGTATGGTAAGTTTTTTTTTCTTTTGTCAAAAGAGAATTATTTGGGGTTTGTCTTTATGAAACGAAAATTCTCTTTGGCCAATGATTAAGGAATGAGATGAAACAAAAGGGGATTTTTCCTTAAGGAATTGTCCTTAGTTTAATGACGAAGAATTTGTTATTAATTAACCTGAGTTAATCTGGAAAACAAGGAAGTTGATCTCCTTCTGTAAAGTTATTTGCTAAAGGAAATAGGCCTGGATACTATCGCAGATAGACAGAAGGGAGAAGGAGTACAGGTCATTTTCCCATTAATTATGTTTGAGACAAAATCATACAGTGAAAGCATCAAAGAGAAATTTAGGCCAGTCCTGACTCGAGTATGTTCCTCCCAGGTCAGGAGGAGTGCAGTGTGCCTTCAAGGGCTCCACGTCTCCCAACAGGTTTTGCAAACTGGCTTATGGAAAGACGGCAAATGGTTATTCTTATGGTCTCACTCACCTTCTGTCAGGAAACTTCTTCATGTTGGGAACTGTTGCAGTGGCGAGACTACTCTTGAGGCTCAAATTGGATCTTACCAAAGAGCAGCACATCTCTATCTGTACTCCTTCCCTGAAGAGTCTCAGGTTACTCCTCTGAATCCTTCCTTCCAATGCAGATATTACTCTTTTTTATTAGAGAACATGGAACATAAACCATCTTTTTTATTGCTACTCTGTTTTGGGTCCCAAAGGTGTTGCTTTATGATGAGCAACATGACATCCAAAACATTTCATAACTTCCTGAAGAAATTTTAAGTCCGTAATTTTCTGTGATTTCTAACACGGCAGAGGATTGATCAGGCTGAGAGCCCTGCTCACAGAGGGGCTCGGGAGTGCAGCGTTGAGCAGTGCTTGGGGGCTGCCTGCAGTAAAGGTTACGTGCCTGTAACCCAGGGAAAGCGGCTACTGTAAGATACCTGGGCTCTCTGTGCAGTCACAAAACATAACTGAGAGGAAACCTCAAAGAAACAAGCAGGGTTTATTCTTTTCTCCATTCACAGAGATGAGCATTTTTCCCAGCTGCAAATTTTTCTTGGTGGTAGGGACCTAAGAACCAAGCCCTTCCCTTTCCAAGTCAGAGAAAGCAGAGAAGTGCCATTTCCCTCTTCACTATTTCTGACAGCCAATGGTACAGCGATTAAAGTAATCACCAGGGTAGCATGCAGGGTACAAGTCAGCCCTTTGCCTGAGCTGAAGCAGGAATGTGAAGGTCATTTGAATTTCTCAGGCAAATGTGTAAACCACAGGCAATCCAAGCAGCTTCTGGAAGACTCCCAGACTAGGAGGTCTACCACTCGGACCCTCCACCGGGCAGGACACCATTCATGCTCTCTGACCCAACACATTTCCACATCTGTGCACAAGAGAAAGGCTTCAAAGCAGAAAGCAGGAGAGACTGATTTTAAAAACCACTATAGCCTAGTGAAAAATATGGTTAGTGACAATTTAAGACATGAACAGTCAAGCAAGAACGGAAGTTTTCTGTCCGTAAGTTGACTTACTGGGCGTAAAGGAGGGAGTTAGTAGGGGGAAACAGCTTCTCCTGTTACTGCCAGGGGTGTGGTATCTATTCTAGTGTTGCCAAGAGCAGTCATAGCTGCCAGTTCCCCGTGCAGAGCAATATTGTACCCAGGCCTGTGCCAACCTTCCAGGTAAATGCTCTAACGGCGCTAATGGTGTAGTGAGAGGGATCGCTCCTGTCACTTCTTTGCTTTTGCTTCCGTTAGACACAATTCCAGAAAGCCAACAGGATCAGGCTTTGTAAAAACCATAATTAGGGGCAGGGAACATGTAACTTTCAAATTCTACAGAGTTTTGTGGAAAACAAAAAGTTTTGCCAAAAACTTTAAGCAGATAGTGTAAGAGAGTGTTAGCAATCTTAATGCTTAAAAGTTGAACCAAGCAGCATGGTGTGGCATCCTTAGCTGAACTAAGGTGGCACCCTGGGTTTTAACCATTAGATGACAAGAGAGATGAAGGTCTAAAATGTGCACATGAAAACAGATTTAAAAAGCAATGTTTTTTTCAAAAGCAAAATATCCCTAATTAATTAATTTCCCACTCAAAATCTGGAGCATATCTCACCTCGTAAACACTCAAATTGTTGAAAAAATATAAGCAGTGAGTTACAGTGGTGTGAGGAAAACCAAGGAGTGACAAGGGAAGGCATGAACAAAGTGGCAGTGAAGTTCTGCAAGTGAGGCTATTTCTGGCTGTGAATTATTTTAAGAAGGCACACAGGATGCTTCCAATATAATGGTAGAAAAATCACTGACCAGCTTACTGTGTCTTACTAGAGCTAGAGGCTGCTAAAGCTTTTGGGAGTTTTGGGCCGAATCTTGTGCTCACCTCATGTAATCTCAGCAGTAGGATCATAGTCTGGTTCAGAGTTCAATCCTGTTTCAAGCAAAGTTTATAAGCAATGAGCCTGTGAAATCAAGATTCCTAACTTCAGAAGGTTAAACCTGCTGTTGATTTCACCTTTCCAAACATTTCAGGACTAAATAAGAGTCTGTGGTCCATGCAGCTGCAAGAAAAGCAATGCTCCATGCTTATTTTTCAATATTCTTTGCAACAGTAGATAAAATAGCCAATCTTCATCCACACATACACATGTGGTAGGCACTCTCTTAGCGAGATATCACAAACCATACATCAGATGCAGTGGTAACAATTCTAATAATACTGAACAAAGCAGAGCAAAATTAACCCATAGAGAAAAAAAAAAAATCCTACACCACAATCTATTTTTCTGTCGACTAATCTATCAAAGGAAGGAGCACTTGCACCATTTGAAACTACACTGGCCATTTTTCTTCCCATATAGAATCAATATATATAAAAATAGCTAGGTTACAGTTGGAAAATGGCTTTAGCTGAATCTTCAAAGTTGGGTTGTTGATACAGCAAGTGCCAACATTCCTTTAACTCACAGATACAATAAAACTTGCACAGGTCTGCAGAGAACGGGAAAAGGTAAGAGATCTCTATAGAAGTGAAATTTCTCTCTACTGTCCGATCCCTTTGGCAACAGAGCTTCGCTTTTTGAATGGTGCTTGTGGCTGGATAAGGAGCTATTTCCTGCAGGATTTCTTCCTGAAAGCCTGAACCTTCCCTGTGGGAAATTTTTGTGCAGGCAGTAAATACTTTGCGGGCCATTGTACACTAGCTTGCCAAGTTCTTCCATCTTCCTAACTAACAGTGATAAACAGGTACCTGTGGTATTTTGAGAAAAGTATTTGTAGCCCTTTTTCTCCCTCTACAGCAAAATGTTAGGAAGTTTTTACCTTTATTTTGATCTTCCCCAGACTGCTGAAGTTAGGAGATGGGTTGTGTCCAGAGCAAGAAAACGGTATCATCTAGTAGACTGCAATGGCCAGCTGTTACCTTCCTAAACTCTAGAAAAAAATATCTCTTAGAGTTTAAACCCAGCATAATAATCTGGACCATTGTTGCCAGGCCAAGCATAATAGCGGTGGACAAAAGCAAGGTCTGCTTTCTTTCAGTAGTTACAATCTCTATTGTATCTCATACGCATCACGGTAATGAAACAGAGACCGCATGAGTGGTATGTGGTGTCAGGGAGAGGCTGCCACAGCACTTGTGGTGTTGCTCAGAGAGAGCTAGTTCTGAAGCTCGAGTGCTAGAGCTCTGGTATAGTCTAGAAGAACTTACAAAAAGAAAAAAAAAGCTTTTGTCTCAGAATCCAGGTGCACAGACTAGCCATTCCGAGATGGACTGCAGGTTCGCAGGCAGCCTGCTTTATAGCTGTCTGCACCTTTGTCCTCAAAAGTTCAAAGAATGATGGCAAAAATACACAATATGATGGGACAGTCCCTTGTCTTTCCAGTGAATTGTGAACAGAAATGCTGAATGTATTGAGCAGACTGACAAAACCAGTTCTTTGGACCTGGCCATAGACAAAATTTAAATGTAATTTATTTTTTTTAATATATTGATCTATGTTTTTAATATATTTATTCTATCAATTAAATACAGATACCCAGTGGTGAAAACTGCACATTCAAATATGAATTCTTTAATTCTAATAGACCAGACTTGGAATCTCTTACATCTCCTCTGAAAACTGGGCTGTAGCTGGGGAGAAGTGAGAGTGGAGCTAAGAAGCCCATGACAGCTCTGGTAGCAGCAGAGTCCATGGCGCAGGATCCACGTTCAGCATCGCGCACCAGGGCAGCAGCCTCCTCACGAGGCTCTCTCCCCTCTGACCTTGCCTTCCAGCCCTGTGCTTGTGAAGTACCAGTCAGAGATCTACAGCTGCATATAAAACTCCAAATGTTTGTTGTGTGTGCAAGTATTTCCAGGCATAGTGTAGAAAATTCCCATTATTTTGCATTAATTAAAACTCTTGCTTAACGAGCACTTGTTTGCAATTCTGTAAATTTCTTTGCTTTTCATTAGTGCAAAATAATAAGAAATAAGCATGTGCACTTTTGACACATTCCGTCTTAGGAAGTCAGAGCACTTCACTGATATTAATTAATCTAACACCCATTTATTTACCAGAAGCCTTTAAATGTTCTCAAGTCATAAATGGTGCTGGTGCATAAATGGTACTGTCAGTGCAGCTTGTGTGGTGATCTCAGCTAGTGCACCTGGGATTAATCACTCTGTTCCAAACAGGCCACGGCACATAATTTGTGCTAATAGATGTGTTTGACAAAGATGACATAAATTAATATTATTCATTATTTTAAGCGCCTTTAGACATTGCAAGTTCAAGAAACTGCCTTGTAGATTGTTGTTTCTTTTATTTTTTAAATGATGAAATTGCACCAAAGAAAATAAGGATGCAATTTTTTTTTTGTAATATAAGATGCCTTGTATTTTAACATAGAAGGAAGAAGTTCTATGAGTTTCTAAAGAGTTACTGTAGAATTAAGTACATCAGACGTTTTCCCAGATTAGTCTCAAAGCAGTGAGGTTAACAGCCTAATCCAATAGTCACTGCTTTTGATTATATCCTTTTATACCGGCTTCAACCAGATCAGGGTGGGATCTGATGCGGTATATCCTCTTTTCAGCAAACCAGTTGTTAACATATACTTAAACCGCGTTGCTTAAGAGCACCTCTGAAAAGAGATTGCCTTGAGAGCTCGCTTAAGGTTCAATATGCGCTCAAGCACTTTGGTGAACTTTAGTGCTTTAAAGAATTTAAAATATTTTGACAGGAATCCAGAAATTGGAAGGATTCAGGCAAGTAACAAGTGCATTTGAGAAATGGGTCTCTCATGTAACAAGTACAGGTCAAGAAAAAATAAAATCTTGAATATTTTTTAGAGATGTGGTACCAAGGGTAGCAAAATTATGTGTGACGGACAAAGAATAATCTTTAAACTTGAACACAAAACAAGCCTTTCAGTCTCCTGTTACACAGAGATATCTGGATAAGGAATGAAGATGCCTATGGAAAGTGAGTAAGACTCAAATGCGAAAGCTCGAGTTGAAAGTCTTGTTTCAGAAAAATTCCTGTGTGGACTGCTTCCTAGTCCTGAAGGTACCCCATGTACCCAACACAGCGGGCCTTCCTGTCTTTCTGTCAGACCTAGAAATAGCGTGCAGTCCTGCACTCCTGCTCCGGAGCATCCATGCTCTGCGGCACGCGGAGTGAGGTGGGCTCCAGGGCAGAGGCTGCCTTGAGGTACCCTGTTGTGTAGGTGTGCCCCGACAGGCTTGGAGTCCCCCACAAAACGCAGAGTCTCTGGATTCAGCAAGGAGGAAAGCTCCCCAGCCCCTCTCCTGCAGTTGCGTGCCTCACGTCGCGATGGCAGAGCGGCGTGCCCCCAGCCCCACAGCGCCCAGTGCCCCTTGGCACAGTGGCCTGCTCCCACTGGCAGCAGAGAGAGAGGTAGGTCTGGAACCTCTGACTGAGGAGGTGTTGAGCCCAATATGTCCTTTTCCTGAGGGAATGAGTTGTTTAAATACCTACAGATAAGGGCTTCTTCTTGTGGACGTTTTGAGACTGAGTCCTGGTTAGATCCTGAACATTAGAGAGATGAGTATTTGGGACACTCCTTAGCACTCAGTGGTTCCCGGTGTAGAGGCAATTCCATGTCCAGTGTATGACATTTTTTGATAACCATTTGTGGTGTATAATGATCCTGTGTAGGCTATAGGGAGTGCAGTTCTGGGTACATGTGTGTTACTTGCAGATGCCTAGATCATTTTCCGGATCTATCTCTAAGTGCCTGAAGTAACCTTCTTAACAGGGCAAGTCAAATTCAACTTTGTATCACAAATATTTAAGCAAAATAGATCAACTAGACTAATTGTTAGAATAAGTGGAAGAAAAAGTAGGAAACCACCTATTGGAGAGCTGGGGAGTATAAACATAATTCTCTGCTGAAGGAACTGAAACCATTTTGTAAAAGTGTTCTGATGTCTGTTTGAAACTCCATTTCACATAGTGATAGCAATCTTGATTCTCAGCTCGTACAAACCGTCAGGGATACATTGAAGCCAATTTCCTCCAGCTTCTGACGTGGCCCAGAGATATCCACTGCTATCTATACTAGTATGATCTGGTATCATCTATACTGGCATCAGGACAGAATCTACATGTCTGCATACAGATTTGTATCTGAAAAAGGCATAGAACTGTGCTAACATATGTGAGGAAAATAACTAATACAGAATAAAATGAATACTGATGGCTGAAAAATTCTGTATACATGATAACACGCTGGTTATTCTTTAGTTTCTGTATTTAAGAGGTGCTTTTCTTCAAGCAGTCTGATTGTTATATTAGCTTCATTTATAGACTTTTTCCAGTGCAATACAAGAGCGTATTCCCTCCTACTGAAGGCAGATGTTGTAGTAACATATCTAATGTACTGCTACTGTTTCAGGCAGAGGGAATAAAACACAGGATGCACTCAGGGAAATGGCAGTTAAGTGTGATCATTGCCCTGTTTTTTGGCAACAAAAAACCCTATGCTTTTTCTCCTTTAGAAATAAAAAAATTTGCAACCAGTCAGTTAGAATGCAAAGGCCAATGTGCACAAGCGACCAAGGATTGTTCTGCAGCATTTTGTCAGCAGTCTCACAGAGCCTCACAGCTCTCAGAGAGGTTTTGTACGGTGTCTTCCTCCTGTGGGACGTGCGCACGAGTGTGTGTGTGTGTGTGTGTGTGCGCGCACAGGCGTGTGCATGCAAGCCTGTTCCCCTCAGGGAGTTTTACAAGACTTCTACTCATGGATGTAAGCTCGATGATGCCAGCTTGCAGGAAGGCAGGTCTGGAGATGTGGAGTGCCATGGAACCAGCCGCACCACTACCGCCTGAGGTGAGAGATTCCAGTAATTTTCCCTGCTGTTATGGGAAGTGCGTATGCAACTCCAGTTTCGACAGGTTTTTCTCCAGTTGGTATTTGGCTATCGGACGCACCTTCTGCTGGAACAGGATGCTGCCCCTCCGGCTGCGACCTGATGGTCTGTGGCAGTGCTGCTGCGGCCTCTGCTTTTGTGCTAACGCAGGAGCCTGCACACCCCTGCGTGGGAACCGTGCGGGGAGCTGCCCTGGTTTAAATCGAGCAGATTTGAATGACTGCGTGAGGCACAGGACAAAACACAGTTTAACCTTCGCTTGTGATCATAAGCTGTGGAGTATACCATTGCCGCTGGAATGCTGGAGCTGCCGTCGCTCTGCCTCCAAGCCCAGGCGAGATCTTGATGTGCTAAATGCCAAGGTAAAGGCTTGTCACTGGTACTGACTTACCGGTCGATTTGCCTCCTGCATACACAGCGCCCCATTTTTGACACCTCTGCCACCATTCGGGATATGGAGCCTGTTCTGGCACGCGGTTTAAAACTGCTGCATCCTGCTGCGTTAGCAAGCAGGCCATTTGAAATAATATTTGAAGACCTCTCAGCAGACAGACTCTAAAATTTGAAATTAATTTGCCTCGAATAGATTTGGCCTGAAGATGGGCAGATATCAGAGCTGTACCAGCCAACCGTTCCAAGGCTTTAGCTCCACCGGTGCTTGCAGTCACGCTCATTCTGGCATGAGGCAACCACCCTTCCTGCACCTGTGACACCAGGGCGAGATGCGAATGGGTAGTTCTTTAGTGTGATCTGACTCTTTTTAAAAGGAAGGTTATAACTCGGAAAGGGTTTTCACTAGGTACATGGTGTTGAAAATTTGATTCTTAAAATCACCTCCTCTTCTGAAATATTCTGATATCAGAATATGATTAACTGTGCTATTCCTGTCATATCTTATTTCAGGAAGACCACAGGAGTGCCATGGAAGCTGGAGCATATTATTTTACATAGCATGCAGATTTAATTTCGAGATCACAGAATCACAGAATCACAGAATAGTAGGGGTTGGAAGGGACCTCTGTGGGTCATCTAGTCCAACCCTCCTGCAGAAGCAGGGTCACCTACAGCAAGCTGCACAGGACCTTGTCCAGGCGGGTCTTGA
>Ga0065711_1044510_pt1 | contig 14059 bp, 5 predicted proteins | sample Hoacrofraction12_FD_59098 | JGI IMG/M metagenome (GOLD analysis project Ga0065711, IMG submission 59098) | Hoatzin crop microbial communities from Cojedes, Venezuela - Epithelial fraction 12 v2 (version 2) | ecosystem: Host-associated > Birds > Digestive system > Esophagus > Crop | place...
CGCTGTCGCCGGGTGCCCGCCGTCAGAGGCCGCCCCGCGCTGCCCCAACTGCTGGCGTCTCCTGCCCCCTCGTGCAGGCGCGCGAGCACTGCCGGCGGTTGGCCCCGGCGGAAGCCTGCCCGCAGAAACGGCGCAGGGGGTGAAGCAGGCAGGAGAGCGTCGAGGCGCAGAGCAGTGTTTTGTCAAGGAATCTCTCTGACGGCCGTGGGAAGGCAGCTGTCTGCTCCTGCACCGGAGAGCCTCCCAAGCCGTTAAAGAAGAGAATTTACTTCTCGAGAACTTGGTTCTCCAGGCTGTGAAGCGCTGAAGCTTCTGCAGACGGTAGGTCTGGTGAAAATCGCAGTTGGTGTTCCACGTTCAGATTTGAATCATAGAAGCATATAGAGTCGTAGAATCATAGAACCATAGGTTGTAAAAGACCTCTAACATTAAAGTCCAACCATCCACCCAACACCACCATGCCTACTAAACCATATCCTGAAGTGCCACATCTATAGGTTTTTTGAACACCTTCAGGGATGGGGACTCAACCACCTCCCTGGGCAGCCTGTTCCAATGCCTGACCACTCTTGCAGTAAAGAAATTTTTCCTAATATCAAATCTAAACCTCCCCTGATGCAACTTAAGGCCATTGCCTCTCATCCTATCGCTAGTTACCTGGGAGAAGAGACCGACACCTGCCTCACTACAGCCTCCTTTCAGGTAGTTGTAGAGAGCGATAAGGTCCCTGCTCAGCCTCCTCTTCTCCAGACTAAGCAGCCTCAGCTTCCTCAGCCTCTCCTCAATAAGACTTGTTCTCTAGACCCCTCACCAGCTTCTCTGGACATGCTCCAGAACCTAAACATCTTTCTTGTAGTGAGGGGCCCAAAACTGAACACAGTACTCGAGGTGCAGCCTCACCAGTGCTGAGTACAGGGACATAATCACCCCACTACTCCTGCTGGCCACACCATTCCTGATATGAACCAGGATGCCATTGGCCTTCTTGGCCACCTGGGCACACTACTGGCTCATGTTCAGTGGCTGTCGACAAGCACCCCCAGGAAGTTTTCCAGCGGGCAGTTTTCCAGCCACTCCTCCCCAAGCCTGTAGCATTGTTATTTGAATATAACTGTGTCCAAAACTTTAGTCTGAAGAATGGTATCTGCAGGAATTCAGTGTGGAAAGATCACTTGAGCCTTTCTGCTTTACTGCTTCTCTTTGCAGAACCGGTCTCCCACCCCTGTTCAGCCACTGTTTGCTGGCATGTTGCTGGGTCCCAGTGCCACCTGGTGCTCCTTGTCTGATCATCTTGCATCCAGATGTCTAAGGCTAGACATCTGTTCTGGCCTATGTCTCTCACTGCACTGAGCTTTTAAATTTTTTTTTGAGTGCCCTTAATTGAAAAAAAATACCAGGACAAATATCAAACAGTTCCTCAGAAACAGCATGGTGGTCAAAGGGTGGGAGACACTGCAATGCCTAGGTTTTGCACTCAATACTTCAGTGCACAGTTTTATGTATCTATCTGGACCAGTACTGGATTGTGCCTAGAAGACTCTTTGTTTTGTTTTTCTCGGAGCTGAGCTAGGCAAAATATCACTAAGGTTAATGGGAGTTCAGCTGACCAGAGGATGAATACAACTGGAATCGGGACTGTGGTATTTGGTCCTTTTTTTCCCTAATACAGTCAGGGTCAGAGTGGATTGATCTGTGTTCCAAAAGCATCATAGCAGAAGATACTGAATAACAGCACCAGCTTCCTACCTTATTTTTAAGGACCAAACAGTTCTAGGATGCAAATTAGTTTAGATAGCTACTGCTACTGAGCAAACACACGCTAACATTTGCTGTACTCTTATATATCCTCATATTGTGGGTGTGGCTGAACTGCCTTGGAAAAAAGAGCAAGCAGTCATGCAGAACTGATCAAGAGCAGAGAGAGAGGAGAGGGCAAGAGGAATGGTCAGGAATACAAATCCTGTAATTCTTTTTCTAGAGGCCCATCTTGTAGGGTTTGGGCCTTTTTCATCATCTTTCTTTGCATAAAAGAAGTCCTAAGAATCTCCCCTATCTATTCACAAAAAAAAAAAAAAGAGGGGGGAGGAAATTGCTGCTCTGGTTACTGTGAACAGACCCTTAAGAGCAGATATGTAGAGTCTCCTGTTCTCTAAACTGGAAAACCTTCACGCAACCACCAAGGCACCATCACATTGTACAACACGGGGGCACTTGAATAAGCAAAGTCACAGAAGAAAAATCCATGAACAGTTGTTAAATACAGGGATACAACCTCTGTGTCAAGAAGTCCCTAAACTACAGACTGCTGCAGCCCGTAGCTTTCCCAGGGGAAGTGTAACAGTAAGCTTGCTGTGCTGACCCTCTGCCCAACTACTTACAGCCACTGCCAGAAAAGAGATAACAGCTAGATGGATCTTCAAACTGATCCCACCGTTCTGTTCTTGTGGGGTCTCTTAAACTGAAACCCAATGAGAGCAAGTAACTTGTTTTCTACAGTGAAAGAAATTAAGTAGAAAGTATTTTACAAAGTCTTTTCAGCAGCAGGCAGACATGGCTGCAAATGTACAAGTAGCTGTGAAAGCAGAGAGTTTAAAAAAACAAACAAAAAAAGGAGCCACAAATGGATTCATCAGATCCAAATTTTAAATAATTCAACCTAGAATGACAGAATGTTGTTGTTGTTATTATTGCAACTTTTTCTAAGGCCTCAATTAAGCCTTGAGAAAGGGAGCCAATACACCTTTAAAACTTTCTGCTTAATCAACTACAGCGAATGCTCATTTAATGATTGTCTTTTTGTACCAACAAGAAGTAACAACGCTTTTAGCAAAAGAAATGGTATGAGAGAGAAATTACCTAATCAGCCCTACTCATGCAGTGCTTTGTGAGAGAGATTATTGAATTTTCAGTCTCTGCAGAATTTTAATGAAGCTCCGTCTTGCTGAAAAATCCAGCCCTTTGTCAATAAAGTTCAATAACTCGACCACCCATGTAATAAGATGTACTGCCTGAAATCTTTCACTTGCCAAAGCCAGAGCCCTGCTGGAATCTCCCTGAATGTTAGAAGTACTCATTTGTGTTGTGTATTTGCCTACAGTCTGCATGCAGTGGAATTTGTATTTACTGTAGTGAAAGTCTGTTTACATTGAGGTAGAGAAAAAATTCGAATTTGCCTCTGTGTTCTGGTTGCTCTTCTAATAGGAATATTACCCAGATGAAAGGGAATACAATCAACCTGTGTTTAGGACTGCATCTGTCACACAAAGGGAACAGCAAAATGCTTCACTGAGTTATGAAATAAGTAACAAGGTGCTGAGAAAGACAGAACTATAAGCGAGGGAGGTGAAAGGCATTTCAGTAAGATCTGAGCTGAAGTGAAAAATGAGTGGGCAGAGAAATTCAGAAAGCCACTGAGTAGCAGAATATCCTTGCACCACTGCTGATGGTTGGTGTCAGAGGAAAAGGGAGACCACTGATCTGCTAAATTGGATAGAGCAAAATCACAGGGGTGTTCACAAAAAAGAAAAAATAAGAAAAAAATTAATTTGGCTGGATGAGTATGGAGTGTCTCTTATGTATACACCAAAACCTAAGGTTTAAAAAAAAATCAGAAAATGCAGGGGTTTGAACAGGTTTTCCTAGTGAATAACTGGCCACACTGGGGTCCTCTAGGCAGCGAGTTTTGAATAGAAATTCCATTCTGGATCTACAAGAGCTTTTCTTGATGGAAATTTCGTTGTGGCATTAGTACACTGAGAAGTTGTTTTTTATTAATTGTCTTTTTCCAGCAGAAAAAACTTTTGCTGAAACAATTTTCTCAGCTGATTCCCCTCTAACTCTGGACTGGATTAAAAGATGAGCAAGAAAGGAATTAAAACTTCTGAAGAGGAATTTGTGTAAGGGAGAATCCATAGACAGCAGTGGGGGGCTGGGATTGGATGAAGCCAGGAGAATAAGGCTCAGTAGTTCAGAAGAGAGGACACAAAGTTTTCAAAGAGAGTGTTATCGGAAACCAATGGGGTGATATTCAGAGAATACCACTGTGGCAGATTTGCAGCAGCAGGAAAAAACTTCAGAATCAACCCTGACATCAAGGTTATGGTGGAAGTGAAGAAACCTGTAGAATATATGTCATGGAGAACAGCGGGGAGAGTGAAGATCTTATCCAGATGCCCATAAATGTCTTCCAGATAACTATTTAAATGAAACAAAGCTAATATCACAAAGTTAGATGGACAGAAAAGACAGGAAAGTAATTAGAGCTACCCACAGGATGGAGAACAGGCAGTCAAAGAACAGTAATGCAATGGATAATGCCTGCTTTATATAGATAATAGAAGACCAGAAAATTTTAATGAAGATCCTTATAAGCTATGGAAATCTGTCAATTAAAATAGTGTGAGCAGCTAGAAGTGTTGCAGGCTGCTTTGGAGAAGAATGTTTTTCTACTTAATGCAAAGCCTTGTGGAGGGGTGCCAAAAATGCATTAAAAGTTTCACAGCGATTGCCCTGGAGGAAAAAGGGCTAAAGACTGGTGAACCCAAGTTTTGGGTAGCAGTATGAAGACAATGCTTTTAAGTTGGGCAGGCGTCTGAAGTTCTTGCTGACCAATTTGACTCACCAAGTCATCCAGATAAGAGGATAAGGGTAACAAAGGAGTCCTGTTCCAAAACTGGTCACAGGTAGCATTACAGATCCTCTTGGAATTTTATGACATTCAATGGTAAAAATGGAAAGAAACAAGAAAGAGAAGAGGCAAGTAATTGGATAATGAATATTGAGAAACTGCTAAGGCTGTGGGGACTTGAACCAATGAAAGATTAGTGTGTGAATGGGGGAAAGCAGACAGAGGGAGGAAGAGAGACTGGGAAAGACTAAGAGCAAGAGAAATGATTCTGGAAGGAAGCGGAGATGATGGCACTGCTGAAGAGCGATTTAATGGAATGGAACTGCCCATCATGTTGAAAGCTAATCTAAGTAGAAATACAGATTATTAAATACTTGCAGAAGAATTGTTTTCATGTCCAGCCAGAGTGAAACCCAGAGAGGGATCAGAAGAACATGATCTGAATTTTTAAAAGCAAGGAGACTTCTTTCTTGAGTACTTGCTGGGAAAGACATTGAAGTTGGAGTAGCAGATAATGTACCGGAGAAGGGAAATTTATAAATAAGGTGGTGAACAGAGTAGACTTTCAAGACCTCAGGGACTGGGTGGTAAACTAGTGTGAAGGAAGCAGCTATTTTAAAGGATGTGTGTACCAGGAAAGATCTAAGTGAACAAAGCCCGGAAAGGGAAAAAGGGAGAAAACACCAGAGGAAGAAACAGATGAAAATTAGTGTTTGAGGCATACGATGTGTCCTAATAGCAAGTAAGAGAGAAGAAAGGGTTGCCAGCAGGACTAGGAATTGGAGAGGGTGTGGAGAACAATGAACTTGCATATACCAGTGCTTGTTTGCTGGAGTCAGATAATTGCCAGAGCATTTGTGGTTTGTGTCTTAGAACAAAAGTCTGGGAAATGTCCAGACTTAGTCTTACTGAGTGTACAAACCAACTGAGATTAACTGGTTGTTAATGAAGGCAAGGTAAGAACCTCTTCATCTGTGCTTGCCAAATGAGAGTCGCAAAGGTGGGTGTAGGTTAGCCAAACCCTTTAAAGTCATTCATTCTCTGTCTTTTTAAGTTGTCCAGACAAGATAAAATGTGCCATTGGATGATACATCCTAGGTCAATTACACAACATTTTGCTCCATGCAGGGCTTAGTGGGTAAGATTCTGTCCTTTTTGTGGAAGGAAGTCTGAAAAGTCTATCTTAACGGTCCTTTTAGTTTTACACTTCATTAACACAAAGTATTACATCTCGTGTTCTTCATACAGAGACACCATTCTTTATATAACCCCAGCCTGGTGTGTTCTTCATATTCAGAGTACACAGAATTTTCTTACAACAAAGATTCCTTACTGTATCCCTTTCTATGAGTGTGAATCCTTAATGAAAAGATACTACATTAAGCAGATGAATGATTAATCTCTAGGTGGTACAAAATGATGGCACCTTGGTAAAAAGTTTTAAGGGAACTGATTACTGAACAGAGAGGATGTATGCTGGTGCCCAGACCTCCCTTCAGAACCACCTTATTCATTCCTTTAATGCACAGAAATTCCATACCATAAGGAGTAGCAATAAGGAGACAGCTAAGTAAAACTGGAAGCCAGTTCCATGTGAAATGCATGGGTTTCTCAGAAGCAGCAGTCCCCACTATGGGATGCCAACACTTCCAAGGCTGGGATTCAGTCACAGCCTTGCAGATGACATCTGTGTAGGTCATTATGGCTAATTATATATCTGAGATGATATTTGATTTCCTGGAAAGGTGCAAATAAGCTGTGAATAGCTGGGTACCTGGCTGAATTGAAATTGCAGGAGACAAGATTTAATTACACTAAATTTAAATAAATGCAACCATGTTAGGAGCCTACATGAAAGGTAAGAAATAGGAGTTTTATTCCCAGTTTTGCTACAGCATCTCCTTTGTTATGAGCAATTGTTGAATTTACTCTTGCTGACTAGTAGTGTACTTAAGGTACTTTGCACAAAGTGAGGCACTACTCTATTTGTTAAATGCCTGTTCTTTCTTCTCCTGTATGCCTCATTTTATATCTGTAAGATGTGGTTTATGTCCTTAATATAAGATACTAAACAAGCACAAATTTTAGTAATACAATAAAAAAATGATACTAATGAGTATGCAAAAGTCAATCCTGCTCTGAAAATAAACATATTTGGTAATCTATAGCTAGCTGAAGCTATAAAAATGTATTTTCAGTATGAAACTGGGCAAAGCAGTATCTGTGGCAGATATAATATACACCAGGACAGTACAGGAAGATGAGATTTGCAGAAATATAATTTCATCAAAGCAGCAGCAGCACCGCTGGAAAAATCAACAGTGCAGACAAGAGCCCAGGAGTATAGTTGACCTTTATGAACTGATATTTTTTTGCCTTGGGTTTGTTTTGTTTCAGCTCTAAAATAAAACTTATTCAGTTTAACGCAGCTTAAGTTTTACAATTAAAAAATGCTGATAATCATGTTACTCTTCTTAGTAGTTGCCATTTTAATTTTCATTATCTACCATGAAAGACTATTTTGTGGTTTTTATGGAAAAAATACTGAGAGTCACTTCTACCCACATGCTCTCATAACATCCTCATGTTCTCCCTAAAAGGGGACATTTCAGCATGCTAGCTAGCTTTCTCTCTGCGTGCAGTACAAGAGCCAAATGTGTCAGGGAGGCTGAAAGAAAGCTCCTTGTTTTTGAAGCTGGTAGGAGTGGTTTCAAGTACTAGCTAAGGGCTTGGGTCATATAATAACTGCTGGCATACATCGTCACAGGTATTTTACATCTTTAATTTCCTTTAGTTCTGTGACTGTGAGAGATTTCAGAGTATACAAAGTGATGTGAGCTCCATTATGCTGACAAAAGTCCAAACTGCAAACCTCATTCTTTCCCTCTGAATGCCCATCCCCATCTTCACCACATTATGTAAGGATCTTTGTTTTAAAGACGCAAAACAAAAGAGTGCTTAAAAAAGTTAGATACTATAACAATGACAAAAATCCTACTTGTGAATCTATTCCTTTGAAGTTTGCTCTCTCTTTTATATTTAGCATATATGTGTCTCCAGTGTTGTTTAATGTCTGCCTGTATGATTACACCTCTTGAAGAAAGTGTGGGAGTGTTAGTTGCCTGGTGAAAGCGGATGGCAAGGGAACTCAGGGTAGAATCCTGTTATCTTTTTTTTTTTTGTATTATATCCCAACTTTTCTTGATTAATCCAGTGCTAAAGCTAGAGGAGGAACTTTTATTTGCTTGGTCTGACTTCCTCATCCTAAAAGGCACTTTGATTTGCATGGAAGGAATTGCATTGGAAAGATTACACAGAAAGGGGCTTATATGAGGGAAAGCTGATTGAGAAAGCGTCTTTAAAAAAAGTCTGGTCCTATTGGTTTTGTATTATACATTAAATTAGTTCCTTACCCTTTTCTGTTATATTTCTGTGCCTTTAGTATGAAAAAATGAAAAAGTACCATTTTAATATACCGTAAAATCTCAAACAGGTCTCTCGCAAGAATCTGCAGCTTTAAAGCTGAGGATAGATCCAAGGAGAAGTTAGATATCTCTGGTCCTGTTGAGAGCTGGGGAAAGGTTAGCAAACCTGACCTCATTCCCGCTTCCCTCCTCGGGGTTAGCAGGGGACAGCAAGGGGTGCAGTGCACAGAGCAGTTGCTCTCAGCCTGATTGTTGTTGCTTTAGAAGGGAGGTTTTGGTGGGGGCGTCCTGAACCATTCCCAGGGGAACAAAGTGTATTAGTAGAAGTAGATAGACCCAATTTTTATAAAAAGCAATGATGGACACTAATAGTGAAATGAGATAAATCACCCTCAGATGGAGGCATTAAAGGTCATTTGTGATTTAGTACTCAGAGAAGCTTTGGAAAGGCAATCCTATCCTCCTTATTAATCATGAAAACTCCTGTGTTAGATAGCTTCTTTGTCTGCAAAAGTTGGAAGGTGCAGAAATTTTTCTCTTTTCCCTCCTTGCTCTATTTAATGTCGTATTTTTTATGTGTAATGCCCAGAGGCATAGTTTGTCCTTCTACTTATTCTTTCTCCAAAGTCTTTTATTTCTGATGCTGTTGTAGAACGGTACTCCTGCCCTCTCCAACCTTTTATTGTGTAAATGGCAAAGAGAAAAGAAGAGAAAAGGTAAGAAAACGAAAAGGAAACGTTTTGTGTCACGGGTTCACATAGCACTGAATCTCAGATCTTGCCTTGACTCTAGCAGCATGTCTTGTGTTGCTGCTAATGAAAAACCGCTTGCCCCAGGAGACATTTTTGCTGCTTCAGTGGGCCCGAGGCCTACCTCCAAATTCATACACTTGGTGAAGGACCTCATCCACTCTGTCCCTAGATGGGTAAAGTATGTATATGTTCCTCCATGTGTAATGTATGTAACATATATGTTTACACATTTATATTTTTACTGCCCCCTGGGAAATGTGCTCGTATTTGTCCCACTCACCTGAATTTATGCTTAAGACCGGATACAATTCAATGGCACAGTAAAAAAAAGTTTATTCTAATGAAATGTAAAGAAAAGAAATTAGCTACTGGATGTGAAAAATGAAAAGAGGGTGTGAATTCCATAATTATCTGAGACTTAAGCTGAGCTTTAGGTCTTCTCCATTAAGTTCATTTGGCAGAGGGAAAAGGGTAACTGTCACAACTTGTGAGAATTGGGGGCCAATTTCTTTCCAAAATTACACTTCTGTCTAGAGCTCCGTGCTCCCTTGGATAGCACTTTTCTCAGTGGTGATAAATACACTCCCAAAGATTTCCTAAGACTTCTAACTTTGATGAGCAGTTCAATCAAGATACTCAGTTATAACCTGACTTTCAATGAATTAGAGCATTTTTTCACATACAATTGGGAGATGTCTCTTCTGATAAACTGGTTAGAGAGAATAAGCATTTCTGAATTGTCACAACAATTTCATCTAAGTGTGTAAGCTGTTATAGCCTACAATTTGAGAACAACTTAATTATGTGAACATTGCAATGGTAATAAGGAAGACTGCTTATTGCTATATCACAGCAGAGATTATACATGATAGGTAATGAGACAAAACTAGCAGACAGTAGTAAGCGTGGTCTCGGCAGTTCCCCCATCTGAATCTGCTGGATTTGGAGAAGCATGGGCATGTAACCATTGCCATGGCTCTCTGGGTGCTTATAGGTGGAAGCCATTCTGGGAGGTGCCAAATCGTGCCATGAAGTCAATGGATGTACAATGTGCTTAGTGCTTCTTTGGGGCAAGACCCAAAGGACACAACCCCTTACACTAGTATTTGCATAGAGAGATGTTTGACTTCGCCACTAAATCCGTCTATACAGTCCCAAAGAAGTGATGCAGTGTTAAACAATGAATCAGCAGAAGCAGCCACAGAGGGCAATGGAATTGTACAGGCTTTCAGCAGAACCACATTTGGGTCATCATGTACTTTTCTGGATTATTTCTCTTGTTTCTCATGCAGGACTTTCCACTACTGTGAGAAATAAATGACTCAACATTCCTGCCCTCTTCCAAGTGGGCAGGATTAATGTTTAACACCTCCCTCCCCTCCCCAGCAATAGGTGAATAAGGGTATTGCTGAGAAGCTGAAGCGATGCTGATCCCAGGCTACATGTTGCCCTGTGATTTGATCCATTATCCACATCTATGCCATCTGGGATCATGAAGAGACTGATTTTATCTTACGTAAAAAGTAATTGATGCAGCACGTGTCATCAGTTTCAGTAGTGAGCCTTTTATTTGCATTTCTCTGCCCAGCTGCTGGTTCGGTCCTCCAGGGTGGACTGCCAGTACACAGCCATTCGAATGTGTATTTCATAGCTATATTTTCAGCGATTGTGTCTCAAATTGGCCCTTTCTGACTCTGGTGTCATCAAATACCCCTTGAGATTTGCACTCCTGGAGTGTGACATTGCTAGCCCCTGCATAAAGTAGCAGCTGTGCTCCAGTGTCTGCTGGCCTCTTGTGCAATTTCGGTGTCAGCAGACAGATCTGCTTCGGAAGTGTGTGTGAGAAATGGGTCTGACTGCCCTTATTTCATTCTGTCATTGCCTACTGCACTTTGGAAGGTATACAGGGCATGAGGCTGTGTGGCTAGCATGCCACTGCACCTCCACTTTCCATTTCCGTTGTACTGCCCGATGCCATCTCTTCATCGGTTGTTTTGGAGGAAAGTATATGCAATGAAAGAAGACTGTCTGTTTGCAATATGATCTTCTTGTTCAGAATCCGAGTGCTGTGCCTGTCACACCGGCTTACAGGCTAAATGGAAGAGAATACACTTTTTTCACATCTTCACAGTCTTTTTCCATTTTCATTTTTTCCTGATGTTTTGATGAATCTCAGATTAGGGTGTGATGTAAGTCAGTGGTGAAATTCACTGTGCCAAGGGGACCACCATTCAAGAAGGGTAATTTTAGGCCCTGACACTCAGCGTAAGCAGGTGGACACAGCTGCTGTCCACAGAAATGGTAAGCATCTTGGGAAATAGCACACAAAGCCAAGCAAGAAGGCAGTGCAACATATTATTCCTGCAAACACTCGAACCTGGCAGAATAGTGGTTGCGATAATATGCAGTGTGCTGGCTGAATCTGCCTGAATGTGTGCAATAGTACCCTTTGCTCATTCAGACACAATGATGAAAAGTGGACCTTTTTTTTTTCCCCTTCCTCCTTCCCTTGCTCTCCCTTTCCAGTGTGACTTTTTCTGTACCTTCCTCTTTGTGACCTCTTTGCAATTGGTCCTTGCCAAATGAAAATGCTGCCTATAATGGTTACACTCAGAAATAGTGTTGCAGGCTGTAATAGCATTCTACGCAGAAGTAAGCTATTGTTTTTGAAAATGTGTATTCTGTACAAGGCTGGGTAGTATGTCAAAGCTTTTTATCTTCTTGAATGTGGAACTCTGCTTCTGTGTTAGCTCCGCAACGGTGAAGCAGCAATGTATTGCCACCGCGTACCAAATTCCCTACATATCTTTCATAGTGATCTTCTGATGTTTTTTGTAAAAATGCTGCTTCTTCTTCCCATTTATGTCAAACAGAAGTATCCAGACCCGTAGAATGACTGCACGTGTTGCTGTTTTAAGGGAAGAATTTGTTTTTCTGTCTTCTACGCTGCTTTTAGGTTTAAAGTTCCTGTCAGTGCTCCCTTACTGAGTTGAATTATCTCTGAGTTTTACAGATGTATCATCCAGGCTTACTTGTCTAGATAACTTTATGGTCAGACAGAACCTCCAACAGAAACCATCAGTTATACTGTTCAAATCTTTGCTCAGAAAGCTCATCCTCATAACTATCTGTATCAAAGAATTAATTAGCCTGAACTGTGTCACATTTTGCAAAATATGCCGGGCAATGGAAATACCATACAAACTGAGCTTTTGTGAGCACAGTTTATATGAACTATGTCTCTGCGATCCTTTCCCCAACAAGTCACTGATTTTGTCAGCCATTCTTTCTAATATTTGTGCCGTTCACAGTGTTATTTGTTCTGGTAGCAGTTTTCAGTCACTTTCCAGAATTCCAGATGGGATCATGTAAGTCCTTTATTCATCTCTCTGTTCTTTATTTAATGACTGTTAGGGCTGGCTCAAGCCTCAAATGAAGCAGATTACTGCCTAGGGCTGAGGAACCATCACAGACCCATTGCCTCCTTTTCCATATGAAATTTAACAAAAGCAAGTGCTGGATTCTGCACCTGGGACACTGTACTCCTGGTTATGTATACAGACTGGGGGATGAGAGGCTGGAGAGCAGCCCTGCGGAAAGAGATCTGGGCATTTGGACTGATGGCAAATTGAATATGAGTCAAAGTATGCCTGGCAGCCATAAAGAGCCGGCAGTGTCCTGAGGCGCACCAAGCACAGCGTAGCCAGCCGGTCAAGGGAGGTGATTGCCCCACCCTGCACTGCACTGGTGCAGCCGCACCTCGAGTACTGAGTGCAGTTTTGGGCACCTCAATATTAGAAGGACATCAAACTGTTAGAGTGTGTCCAGAGAAGGGCAAACAAGATGGTGAAAGGTCTCAAGGGCAAGGCTTACGAGGAGCAGCTGATATCACTTGGTTTGTTCAGCTTGGAGAAGAGAAGGCTGAGGGTTGACCTCATGGCAGTCTGCAGCTTCCTCAAGGGGGGCAGTAAAGGAGGAGGTGCTGATCTCCTTTCTCTGGTGACCAGTAATAGGACACAAGGAAATGTAATGAAGCTGCGTCAGGAGAAGTTCAGATTGGACATTAGGAGAAGGTTCTTCCCTGGGCAGCCTGTGCAGTGAATGACCACTCTCTTAGCGAAGCGGTCATGGCACTAAGCCGGTCAGAATTCAAGCAGCATCTGCACCACGCTCCTAGTCATATGGTTTAGTTTTAGGTAGTCCTGTGAGGAGCAGGGAGTTGGACTTGATGATCATTGTAGGTCCCTTACAACTTGAGATATTCTCTGTAAAGCCAGATTTCTTGCTGCTGATGCTACTGGGGAATGGCTGAGATATGTGGCATGGCAAGTATGAGTCCCTGTGAGGAAGACAGTCTCTTCAGGGAGCCAAAATTACCCTTCCTGACCCTCTCACTACTTCACAGGAGAAGAAGGTGTTCTCCTTCAACAGTGCTCAGCCCCAGTACTGTGTCCCAAGGTTCTGTTTCTGTTACCTGTCGTCTGTCAAGCAGCAACCACCCAGCCCCATCTCTTCACCATAAGAATGCAGAGTTCAGTGTCAATTGTGCTGCCTGAGACCATGAGATTATCACCACAATACTTTGTACTTCCGTAAATGACTTGCTTTTTGACTGCAGGCAAGTCACACCTATTCTCTGTGCCTCAGTTTTCCACACATAAAATGTGAAATGCAGCCCTTTCCTTGTTGAGTTGTTAGTGAAGGCTGGTTAGTATTTGATTAATGCTTTCAAAAGCAGTGCTAATTATAATCTCTGTTCACCCCTTCCTTCTTGTGACAGCACCATGGAGTGTAATGAGTAACAATCAGTCACCTAGAACCAAATAAACAAGCCTTAAAAGGTAAAATGTAACTATAGTGGATGCTAGAGGCTAAAAACATCAACAAGAAATGGAAGTAAGCTAGTTTTGGTGGGGTTTTTTTGATTATGCTAGTGGAAAAAATCATGTACTACAGGAATGTAAATGGTAAAAATAGTCCTAGAAAAAATAATTCAGGAAAAATGTTCACAAACATCTGTCTCCAGTGGTCCTACAAAGACGATAGTATGAGAGCAATGATATAGGAAGGAGCTGATGAGAAGACCGGTACTCCCAGAATCAGGGCTGCTTCTGGAGGTGCAAACATTGAATTGAAGCTGGCAAGGGATGTCAAAAACAACAAGAAGGGCTTCTTCAACTACATCAGCAGCAAAAGGAAGGCTAGGGACAATGTGGGGCCGCTGCTGAATGAGGCGGGTGTCCTGGTGACAGAGG
>Ga0065711_1009691_pt1 | contig 14058 bp, 4 predicted proteins | sample Hoacrofraction12_FD_59098 | JGI IMG/M metagenome (GOLD analysis project Ga0065711, IMG submission 59098) | Hoatzin crop microbial communities from Cojedes, Venezuela - Epithelial fraction 12 v2 (version 2) | ecosystem: Host-associated > Birds > Digestive system > Esophagus > Crop | place...
TTGGACAGGCTGGAAAGCTGGGCAGAGAGGAACCTGATGAGGTTCAACAAGGGCAAGAGCAGGGTCCTGCACCTGGGGAGGAACAACCCCATGCACCAGTACAGGCTTGGGGTGGACCTGCTGGAGAGCAGCTGTGTGGAGAGGGACCTGGGCGTCCTGGTGGACAACAAGTTGACCATGAGCCAGCAGTGTGCCCTGGCTGCCAAGAAGGCCAGTGACATCGTGGGGTGCATTAGGAGGAGTGTGGCCAGCAGGTGGAGGGAGGTTCTCCTTCCCCTCTACACTGCTCTAGTGAGGCCTCATCTAGAGTACTGTGTCCAGTTCTGGGCTCCCCAGTTCAAGAAAGACGAGGAACTACTGGAGAGAGTCCAGCAGAGGGCTACGAGGATGATGAGGGGACTGGAGCATCTCCCCTACAAGGAAAGGCTGAGGGAGTTTGGCTTGTTTAGCCTGAAGAGGAGAAGGCTGCGAGGGGACCTAATAAATGCTTATAAATATCTCAAGGGTGGGTGTCAGGAGAACTGGGCCAAACTCTTATCAGTGGTGCCCAGCGACAGGACAAGGGGCAATGGGCACAAACTGAAGCATAGGAAGTTCCGTCTGTACATGAGGAAGAACTTCTTCCCTCTGAGGGTGACGGAGCACTGGAACAGACTGCCCAGGGAGGTTGTGGAGACTCCTTCTCTGGAGATATTCAAGACCCGCCTGGACAAGGTCCTGTGCAGCCTGCTGTAGGTGACTCTGCTTTGGCAGGGGGGTTGAACTAGATGACCCATAGAGGTCCCTTCCAACCCCTACCATTCTGTGATTCTGTAATGCTGAGAGTGGAGAAAGTGCAAATAAAAACAGTTGTGGCAGAGTCAGTTTGCTGGAATGTAGAAGGTTACGAAGGTTAGACAAGGCCTTTGATAAACCTTATGTTTTAGTCCTAGGTACAAGCAGGAACCTTCCACCTATTTTCCCCTTTTACATTCAGAGGAGAGTACTCATAGCTTTGCTGGGTTGAAAATCACTTGTTTAATGCTTTGTAACTGATATCCTGAAACAATTAGGATGTGTGATAATTATTAAAAAGGATTATTATTTATTTTAGAAAATCTGAGTGCACAAGTGCTCAAAGATGAACCTATCTGCAAATAATAATTACTGTGATTAACTAGTAAGAAATTACACAGTCATTGCTCATTTTAATCTGGAGCTTTAATTCAAAAAAGTGGGACCCTTATTTATCTAACACTGATTAAAATACAGTACTGAATGAAGATCATTAGAAATTGATTTGATGGCTGACTGATGAAAGTCTAAAACCCTTCTGCAATGTATCCATTTAAATTCTGCTGATATAAATGTAAAATTTATTATTTCATATACATGGGATTATGTAAAAATAAGAAAAATCTAATTCACTCTATGCATAAACACTTCCATCAAAATATCAGGAGTAATTTATAAAGGAGTGTCTCCCTAAAGCTACAGAATTTCCTGTCTGCCAGCATATCTATACAACAACCATTAGAGTAATATCTGAATGTCTCACAAGCGTTGATGTTTTTATTTACCTAATGCCATTACAAAGTATGGAAGAACTAATGCCCCTACTTCACAGACAGATTAGATAGCTTTTCTGAGGGTGTGCAATAGTTTTTCGGTAGAGTGTAGACTAAAAGTTAAGCCTCAAATCCCCCAAAATATTTCAGGTTTTGGATAATTCTTCCCTCCATGGCTCTTTTAAGTAAAATAAGAGACATTAAAGTCCTCCTAAAAAACAAAAACCAACAAACCAAATAAACCACAAAAACCCAAACCAACCCCAAACCACAATAAACAAAACTCCATAAGCACTGGAGTAGAATTTAGACCAAATACCATATTTGTACTGGTGCGAATCAGCCTAAACTTCTTTTATGATCAGTGGAGAGAAAAAAAGAAATTCCCAATTTGTGATCCATCCATTCTAATTTAAATACATAAAACAAGATGTTGTATACTCTATCCTGTTGGCCGTCCTCTATAAATGTAGTGTAGATCGCTATTTTTTTCTGGGAGGACTGGTACCCATACATTTGAAGATCTAACAGAATTATAGCTACAAAGCATGGTAAAATTACAGTCAAGTTGTTTGCAGGATAAATACACTGTCTGATGATCTAACGTGACCTGTGATTTAATTTTTGAATAAATAATTTGGCAAGTGAAGGTTCTAGTGCCAGTATCATGCTTTTTAATTCTTAGACCTAACACTTGCCTTTACCTACAGCCTATCAGTTTATGTAGAATGCAGTGACAGAGTTTCCATGTCTAACACAGAAATCATAGTTTCCCTTATCACACAGCTATATTGTAAAGATTAACTGTTTGTAAAATGATTTGAAGATACAAGTGCTGTAGAAGTCATAGAGTCATAGAATAGTAGGTTGGAAAACACCTCTAAGATCAAGTCCAATCCTCAACCCATCACCACCATGCCTACTAAACCATGTCCCGAAGTGCCACATCTACACGTTTTTTGAGCACCTCCAGGGATGGTGACTTAACCACCTCCCTGGCCAGCCTATTGCAATGCCTGACCACTCATTCAGTAAAGAAATTTTTCCTAATATCTAATCTAAACCCTCTCCCTGACGCAACTCTCTCTGCTGCTCCTCATAAGACTTGTTCTCTAGACCCCTCACCAGCCTTGTTGCCCTTCTCTGGACACGCTCCAGCACCTCAATGTCCTTCTTGTAGTGAGGGGCCCAAAACTGAACACAGTGCTTCAGGTCCGGCCTCACCAGTGCCGAGTACAGGGGCACGATCCCCTCCCTACTCCTGCTCCTGCTGGCTACACTATTCCTGATCCAAGCCAGGATGTCATTTGCCTTCCTGGCTGTCTGGGCACACTGCTGGCTCATGTTCAGCCGGCTGTCGACCTACACCCCAAGATCCTTTTCTGCCAGGCAGTTTTCCAGCCACTCCTCCCGAAGCCTGTAGCGTTGCATGGGGTTGTTGTGACCTAAGTGCAGGACCCGGCATTTGCCCTTGTTGAGCCTCATACAGTTGGCCTTGGCCCATCGATCCAGTCTGTCCAGATCCCTCTGCAGAGCCTTCCTACTCTCAAGCAGATCGACACTCCCACCCAGCTTAGTGTCATCTGGAAACTTATTAAGGGAGCACTTAATCCCCTCATCCAGATCATTGACAAAGATGTTAAACAAGACCGGACCCAAAACTGAGCCCTGGGGAACACCACTCATGACTGGCTGCCAGCTGGATTTAACTCCATTCACCACCACTCTCAGTGCTCTGCCATTTAGACAGTTCTTTATCCAGTGAAGAGTACACCTATCCAAACCATGGGCAGCTAGTTTCTCCAGGAGGATTCTGTGGGGAACAGTGTCAAAGGCCTTACTAAAGTCCAGGTAGATGACATCCACAGCCTTACCTTCATCCACTAGGCAGGTCAGCTGGTCATAGAAGGAGATCAGGCTGGTCAAGCAGGACCTGCCTTTCATGAACCCATGCTGGCTGGGCCTGATTCCCTGGTTGTCCTTCACATGCCCAGTGAGCGCACTCAGGATGAATTGCTCCATAATCTTCCCTGGTACCAAGGTCAGGCTGGAAGGCCTGTAGTTCCCGGGATCCTCCTTCTGGCCCTTCTTGTAGATGGCTGTCACATTGGCGATCTTCCAGTCATCTGGGACCTCCCCTGTTAGCCAGGACTGCTGATACATGATGAAGAGTGGCTTGGCCAGCTCCTCCGCCAGTTCCCTCAGCACTCTTGCGTGGATCCCATCCAGCCCCATAGACCTGTAAGCATCCAGGTGGCATAGCAGGTCCTTAACTGCTTCCTCCTGGATTATGGGAGGTTTATTCTGTGCTCCATCCCTATCTTCCAGCAGTGGGGTCTGTGTTCCCTGGGAATAACCAGTCTGGCTATTAAAGACTGAGACAAAGAAGGCACTAAGTACCTCAGCCTTTTCGTCATCCTTGTTGGCAGTATTCTCCCCCCAGTCCAACAAGGGATGGAGATTCTCCTTGGCCCTCTTTTTGTGGTTGAGGTATTTGTAAAAACATTTTTTTTTGTCCCTTACAACAATGGCCAGCCTGAGTTCTATCTGGGCTTTTGACTTTCTAATTTCCTCTCCATGTGACCTAACGAGACCCCTGTACTCCTCTGGAGTCGCCTGCCCTTTCTTCCATAGGTGATTGACCCTCCTTTTTTTCCTGAGTCCCAGCAACAGCTCCTTGTTCAGCCAGGGTTGTCTTCCCCACAGGTTTGTCTTGCGGCACATGGGGACAGCCTGCTCCTGTGCATTTAAGACTTCCTCCTTGAAGAATGTCCAGCCTGCCAGGACCCCTTTGCCCTTCAGGACTCTCTCCCAGGGGACTCTCTCAACCAGCATCCTGAACAGGCCAAAGTCTACCCTCTGGTAATAGAAATGATGTGTGTCAAGTCAGGAAGCTTATTTAAAAGGGCAGTTGATTAATTTCTTGTAGTTCCCAGATGCTACACAGATTGATAATTTTAAAATCTCAAACACTGACTGGACAATAAGATTTTCTTCTTTTTCTGATCCCTCCACACCCCTTCAAAATTGACTCATTTTTTTTGCCAAATACCATGTGTTTGGAGTTTTTGTTTCTGTCATTTCTCCTGCAGGCTTGCTATTTGTCTTGCAAATATTTACTCACTGTATTTTGCTACACTGGGCTCAACAAATAGAAGATGGCAGATGTGATACAAGTTTTAAACTGTATTCCGTATTTATTTTTAGATCATACTTATCAAATGAGAAGGTATAGTTCACAGTAATTTAAACTCATTTTATCTAACCTCCTTGTTAGTGTGCTGGTGTATACATTTCAGGACAGTGCAACAACAAATTGTTTTTCTGAGGGACAAAAACCCCTCACCTTACCTCACGCAGTTGTCCAGGAAATGGCTGGATGCTTTCACGGGGGCTGTAGAGCAGTGTTATAGACATGGATCCTGCAGATCTCTATCCGCTTGCATTGCTTTGGGTAAAAGTAGTCTCTAGAGTCATATGTTAGAGTTTTAAATATATTGAATTGGTGCTAATGTGCTCAACTTTTGGCAGATGAAGATCTTCGTGTTTCTATGTAAATCATCTTTAGATAATGAGTTAGCTCAATATACCAGCATATGCCTACAGAAAATGTGTTTAAACATCATTCACTGCAACCTTAAGTAACAGACTTATTGACATATGAGCAAACTGTTCGCAGACAAGGGAAGCTGATAAACACTGGTATATCTGTCAGCACTGATGGCCATGCTGCACAATTACTACCGTCCGCTGGGGGCTGACTGTCACTTTTTGGTTCCTATTAGTGAAGTTACGGAGCTTTCAAAACCGGTAGCCTGCCAGAGGTGAAGCTGCCTCAGGTCTGTGTCCCCACATCCAGCCAGCAGCCAGGTGGAGCAGGTACTGCCAGTAGGCACCACAGGACCCATGGTCTGACTCCAGTTGTTGGCACGCAGACCGCCATACACACGCATATGCACACAGAATAGAGAGCTTCTCACCCAGAAAAATAGTTAGAAATGGAGTTTATTGAGAAGACAGGACAGACTGTGGTGATCAAACACAAGGTACAGTCAGACAAGCGTACTGGCCAGCCTACTTACATGCTACCAGTCCCTTTTACTGCCTTTTCCTGCTGTTTACCACAGCTGTTTCTCATTCCACCTTGATCCCTCCCAGTCTGATCCTTTCTCTAAACATCCCATAATATGCCTTGTGCAATGACAAGATGCTCTTCTTGGCATCCCATAAGGAGTCCCACTCCCCTGTAGGCAGTTACTTTGTTTTAACCCTTAGGATGGAGAAGGGTCAGAAACAGAGAGAACAACTAGCAGTCAGTTATGAAGACTGAAGCTAGCAAGTTCCTCAGCAGTGCAAGAAATGGCAACTAACAGTATAAATTATTTGTGCAGGAGACTACGGGGGAAGGTTGAAGGGTAGGCATGCCACTAAGAGCATCCCAAAGGAGATCAACAGCAGCTGGGAACATTTGAAACTTAAAAGTGAATTTTTTAAATAGTAACTCACACATGAAACAAACCAATGTATTTATGCTCTCTCTTTTTTGTTTTGGAGGGTTGTTTTGTTTAAGAGTGATAGAATATGCTACTCACAATCAAATCTCTGTCAACGGAAATGACAGCAGTGTAGACTATTGAATGGTGTACAGTCAGACCCCAGACAGTCCTGTCACACTGCAGTTTCACAACCAGAATTAGGAAGGAAAGTCATCACTAGTTTTGATCAAAGGAGACTCTGAGGACCCCTTTTGCTTGATCAAGCTTTTGACACTGCAAACTACAGGGTGTTAATTAACAATCTTTGCCATTTTTACTTCTCTGATGTATTTCTTAAATGGTTTCAAAGCCATTGTAATTCTCAGAAAGAGTACAGAAGATAGTTACAGAAAATGATTAGTGAAATAATAGGTCAGATGAGATGACTGTAATGGTGCCTGTTGCCGTAAGCCTGTGAATCTGTCACAAAAAACATGGCATGACACTGTCCCATTGCTGCAGGAGGCACTGGTTTGGACTCTTCACCAGTTTCTGGATTCTGAATTAGTCTTCCACGTTCTTGTTTTTTTATGCAGTGGTTTCTTGCATGGTATAATATCATTAGCTACAGTAAGTGAAAAGGTCATTATTATCTAGTAGAAAAGGCTTTTGCTCTGCTGTTGCTCAGAAAATTGAATTCTTTCATTGGCTTTACTTATTATTTTCAGACAAACCTAACACTGGAATAGTTGCAGAGTGTGTAACATTCATACAGCACACAGAGGTTTGTAAAGAGGAGTTCCCCCCTTTCAGCTAGCTTGAAGCTAGCTGGAAACCTGCTAAGATATCCTCCTGACGGTGCAGCACTGCGTGGGAACAGTAGTTCACAGGCTGAAAGAACGAAGGCTTTGTTAGCACAGGCCTGGCTACTTTAGTCGTGATGCTCTAAGGATATAGCTGTACTGCTGTTTCAGCTCCACCTTAGGAACTTCTGCACTGTAATCCACCCCACAACACCCATTTGGCCCTCGGGTTTTGTTGTTGGCTGGATTTCTCTCAAGGTAAAGGTAAATTGAGGTGCACAAAGTCACAGCCCGTACTCCGATCTAGCAATCAGGCAGTGCCTCTTGTGCTCCTGTTTAGTTAGGGGTCCACAGGAGTACGTGGTATGAGGGTGACAGAGCACTGGAACAGGCTGCCCAGGGAGGCTGTGGAGTCTCCTTCTCTGGAGGTATTCAAGACCCGCCTGGACAAGGTCCTCTGCAGCCTTCTGTAGGTGACCCTTCTTCGGCAGGAGGGTTGGACTAGATGACCCACAGAGGTCCCTTCCAATCCCTACCATTCTGTGATTCTGTGATTCTGTGTATTTCCCAAGTAGTGAGTTTACAAGGGTCAAGGGTGTATGGTTCACAAAGTATCTGGACTGCTTTTGATAGAAAAGCTAAACTTCTTTCACTCCACGTGGTGAGTTAAAGTATGAGATGATTTCATTTTTGATAGCCTTTGAAAACTTTTATGTTATCCTGCCATCAGTGAGGGAGGGCCTGGTTCCAGTGTTGTGTATTTCTTTTCTAATTTTAGAAAGCATACTGACACTATCTCAAATAGGCACAGTAAATTAAGTATTGTAGGTGGAATCATGGTCCAGCTAAATTTAGGTGGTAGCACACAGGAACTAGTGCCTGAAAATGTATAAAACAGAAAAAGCTAAGTGAAATTGAGAGAGGAAGCTTTCTTTTTTATGCATTCCTAAGGGACTTTTTGTTAGCTCTATATGCCTTCAAGATTTAGCAAATATATCCTCAAGAAAGAAAGTATTTTGTCATAAATTTAATTCCATTCTTTATGCACTCAGGCAAAATATCCAAATCAATATATCCTTTAGTGGATAAATTGAATAGCATTCATCTGTGCCTTGGGTTGTATGTGTCTAATCCTAACCCTTTTTTTTAAATTTTTTTTTTTTTTATTCTTTAAAGAAGTGTAGTTTATGGACTATTGCACAGTGTGTCTGCAGGGTGTAATTTAATGTGCCCTTCTGTGAAATTTCAGGCAGGAAATGTCAGTTACTTATATACCTAAACCATACAAGACATTGCCCTACCAATTCCATCTTCAGAAAGGTTAGTGTGTGAGGGGGGTTGATAATGTGTGAATTATTGAGATAGGTTTTTTGAAAGGTGGTGAAGAAGAGAAAAATCTTGTGCAGATGGAGAAATAAGATTTTTTTTAAACTGAGTTATTTAGCAATTCAGAGTACTTTTTAAAGATGCTGTATCAGTGACGGGAGATAATTGAACAGAATCTTATCTATTAAAAAATTATTCCTGCTAGTAACAGCGACTTCTATTCTAACCCTATTCTATATAAATCAGTTATATGGTAACTAAAGTGTTCGTTTTTAGTTCTGCATATTTCATTTAATGTTTGTCTTTTTTTTTGTGTGATTACTGCAGTGCTTTAAATAAATCCAGTTTAATCAATGTAGAAATCAAATTTCTTTTTAAATTTTTCCTGCTACTTGTTTCCTTATGCGTCTCCATAATGTTAGCATCCTCTCCAAAGGCACCCACAGATGAATTTACAGATTGTTCTTTTCACTGATCATGGATTATGCCATTTAACTTTGAAGTGAGTGAAACAATGTCCATGTTCTGGAGGCTAGACTGCAAAACACTTCAAGTAAGATTATCACAGTGCTCTGCAATTTTTATTAATAACTTCAGATGTAAATGGTCACTGGATTCTAAACTACACGTAACAGATATTTTTCTTCTGTCTTTTTCTGTAAAAAATATATGATTTTCTCCCATGCCACTTAGCACCAACCCATAGTCTAGGGTTGTATTTATCTGTGCTTCAATTTTGCTTGGATTTGACCTTGTATATCTCAGTTGCACATGTATTTTTGGTGCGGTGTTTTGTTTGAGATGATGTGGGAAGGCTGAGGAAGGGGATTTTTTCTCATCCAAGTTGGGGATTGCCATGCCATATAACCATGAGACCCCTTTAATTAAGTCAGACTAAGCTACATCGGATGGGCTGGTATCTGAGTGCACTGTGAAGACAGCTGAGCTGTCAGTGCTGTACTTTAATTAGAACTTTTAATATTTCATCCCTTACTACCCAAAGTGTGACCTGTCAAGCTGCTGGGAGGCTCCCCCTTCTTGATAGAAGTATAGCTCTGAGCCCAGGGCTGGCACTTACTTGTTTCCAATTCGTGTACAATCACTTGGTGGTTTTGTTGTGTTTTCTTTCATGGTGTGCTCGTTGTCTGCAAGAGCAGGAAATAAGAGCTCTGTTGATGTTAAAGGATATATAGACTTGTTAAATAGCTCATCAGAAGCCAGCCCACACCTCCTGACCCTAATCTTTCACAAGTGGTTTGAGAGTGTCTAGCAGTTTTCTCCCCCTAAGACTTGATTTACCAGTAAAGCTTTAGAGGCAACAAAAGGTATCTGGATATAGGACAGAGATCCAAATCAGGTTATAGTTACACAAGCTGTATTGACTGACTGAATGTCTTTCCATGGCTGAAGGAGGAATGTCCTCTTCCCCCCACCAAGTTTCCCCCTTTCCCAGCTCCCATTTCTTCCTTCCCTTGTCCCCAGAAGGTCCTCCAAAAGATGGTAAGGTAGGAAGTACAGGGGGGGAAAGAGAGGTGGCAGTTTATGTGAATTCTCTGTAAACTACTTGGTGTGTCTGGGACTGCTTTGTGTCATCCTCTGCAGTTCCTTCTGGGGAGTGTGTATTAAAGAGTTAATTACCCCATGCAAAGACCCATTGAAACTGAGAGATGAATACGTATGACTAGTAGTTTTTCACATCTAGCATTTGCTATTAAATATGTGAACAGTGTTCAACTTGTGTTTTGACAACTGGCTTCTCTCTCGGTGTTGATCAGAGCAGTGCAGACCCTGCAGCTGGTGCACTCAACAGGAGCTACATTGCTGTGGTTTGATACAGTTCCTGGGGAACATGAAAGTATTTCATACACAAAGCTGCTTGATCTCTAGCTCTATATTCTTTGACATTGTCTTACTCTAGCCCAATTTCTTGGCATTAACAAAATAGGTTTCTATGTTAAAGACCACCTGCAGAAGTCAAAAGCCTTGTGTTAGTGGATCACAAGCAAAAGAAGCCAAAGTGCAATTTTTCTGTAATAAAGTTGCATAAGCCATAAATCTACAAATCATGATATGAAATCATGGAATGACCCTCTTCAGTCATTTTTCAGGGGGAGGATAATCCTCTTGGAAAGCAAGGATTTTGAATATATGTTATAAAATCACCTGACTTATCAGAAGAAATAAAATTGTTCAAACTGAGAGCAAAAGTATTGTCCATAAACAAAGAACTAGATAAAATCTAAAAGTTTTTATTCATCTCTGGAACAGCTTATCAGCCTTACTTATTTTGCCTTTACAAAGTTCATTAGGAAATATATAAATAATGATTTTTCTGGCCAAATTCTACTGATTGCTTTCCTCTGGGGTGTACAGCCTCTGCACTCTATATGCGTTTTGCAGCTCTTTCTGTCCTAAACCATTATACTATCAGTGCACAGGGACACCAGTGATCCACTATAATTTGTAGCAGTGAAAGCTGAAATAATCCCTGTCCTAAGTTTCACCAAATGTAGTTTGTGTGACAGTTTAACCAAGAAACCACGGCTGAGAAACGGGAACCATTCTTCAACACCCATAAGGTACGGGATGCAGCTTCAGCAAAGTGTCCTGAAAGAATTAGGAACAAAGACTTTAACTGGAATAATGCTGAACATAATAAAACCACGCAGTTCAAATTTGCATTTAACAGAGAGTGAAGGAAAATTACTTTTGAAATTATTTAAGAGGGTAGAACTGGTTTGTTAAAAGTGAAAAGTCCTACCTCAGGTTGTGATCATAACAAAAAAGTCTCTAGGATTAAATTATAGTAAATGTAATACTAATTAATGAGTTTATTGTTTCATGCAGGCACGGTGGTGTTGGGTTGACGGTTGGACTTAATGATCTTAGAGGTCTTTTCCAACCTTAATATTTCTATGATTCTATGTGCTTGATAGAGGCTTAAAGTACTTACGGGGAATTTAGAATTTGTCCTCAAAACTAAATTTCATCATTATCAACAAAAAAAAAGGTCAGTGAAAACAATAGATGTTTTCTTGCAATGCTAGAATCACCATCTGGTGCATCCCTGAAAATCCGAAACTGAAAAGAGAAAACTCTAGTCCCAGCCCACCTCTTCATTTTTTCCCCAGCATTTTTTCAATGAAAATGTGGTTTTAGCTTGATTGAAACATTTTTACATTCTTGTTTAAATTGTTGAGTTGTAATTTAGAATAGAACAAAGCATTTCATATATACAAAAGATTTGTTTCACTTTCTTGGTATTCTTTAAAAAGCAACATTTTTTATTTGACTTGCTAGTTTTTGGTAAGTATGCTGAAAAAAAGTTATTCTCAATAGAGTAGTAAAAAACAAAGGGAAAGGTGCTTTACTAAATCTTCTTTCTCTGACTGAATGCAAATAAGGCATACACAGTTAACATGAAGTTAGAGTTGTATAATTCTCTCTCTAATCTTTATCTCACTGTTTAATATTTTAAGAAACTTTTACAAAATTTGTACCAAAGTGATAGTTCTTCTTTAAAGCAAATTTACCAGTTTGAGATTTTCAATCTACATAAGCATTAGATTCTAATTATTGCTATCCTGGTGGGTGAAACACTAACAGTTATGCCTGTGATTCCTGCATAACAAAAAACGCAAAACTATAATGACCCAGTCCTTCTTTCCACCTTCTCTCTCTAGAATTACATCTACAATGATCCTGTCAGGTACTACATGATGCAAAAACACAAAAAAAGAGCACCTCCCTTGGCCCATGTGCCAACTTCCCATCAACAACAGGCTGAAAATCTCCGTGGGAAGACCTTCAACCAGCCTCAGCCAGACAAGTTCTCGCCAGAGTCAGAAATTGGGCTTGACCAAAAAACTCTGATGACTGCGCTGCATACGTACATCACTCAGAACTTGTCAGCACAAAGCAGTGATAAAAGCTCTCACAGCAGGAGTAAAGGGTCTCACATTTATGCTGATAGATTCTACTCTTCGCAAGTCAGCCCTTTTGACGGAACTTTTGCCAAAGAAAAAGCAGAAGATTTTAAAATGAAGAAGCTGTTCCAGACAAGACCTGTGTCTGGAGTGCTAGGGCCAACCCCTGAAATGCTGAATCACAAATCTGCTTCCCAGGATGATCCAAAGGACCCTCTGAGTGTTGTGGATGGTAAAGTTGAAATTTACTTATATTAACTCATCCAAAGTTTCGCTCATGTTCACTGGGCATTTTTGAAGTGAAAAACCCCATAATTAGACATTCTGATATATCTCCTACTATTGGCATATTTATATCTACCATAATACAGTAATAATGTTCACTGTTCTAACTACTCTTTCCTTGCAAACATCTACCCACATTCTTCAACCCACCTTCCATATGCATGCAGAAATATATGGCATTCAGTAAGATGCAGCATTTATGTAACTTGATATATTTTCAAAGCACTTTACAAACAACACATAATTATAGGTATATCTTTGCTATCAAATTTGGTTTTGTGCATGCATCCCACACCATATATAGGTACTACAGAAATGCCTGGATTTGTTTTATTTCTCTCAATTTAACTAGAAATTCAAGGACCAAGCTAGAAACAGAAATTAACACTTAGATAAGTTCTGACACAGAACACAGAGAGGGAAAGAGTCTGTCAATTATGTGCACAAGTGGACACAGAATAATACAAGAAGGTGGGGTTACAACTAGTTTTCACTTGACATTCTATAACAAACAACCCATTTGCTGGATTTTCGTCTTTTTTTGGTAATGCTGCTTAACTATGACCATATCCTGATTACTTTTTATAGAATCATAGAATCGTAGAATGGTTTGGGTTGGAAGCGACCTTAAAGATCATCTAGTTCCAACCCCCCTGCCATGAGCAGGGACATCTTCTACTAGACCAGGTTGCTCAGAGCTCCATCCAACCTGGCCTTGAACACTTCCAGAGAGGAGGCAGCCACAGCTTCTCTGGGCAACCTGTGCCAGTGTTTCACCACCCTCATGGTGAAGAATTTCTTCCTAATATCTAATCTAAATCTGCCCTCTTTTAGTTCAGAGCCATTCCCCCTTGTCCTATCACTACGAACTCCTGTGAAAAGTCCCTCTCCATCCTTCCTGTAGGCCCCCTTCAGGTACTGGAAGGCTGCTCTAAGGTCACCCTGGAGCCTTCTCTTCTCCAGGCTGAACAGCCCCAACTCTCTTAGCCTGTCCTCGTAGGAGAGGTGCTCCAGCCCTCTGATCATCTTTGTGGCCCTCCTCCGGACCTGCTCCAACACATCCGTGTCCTTCTTGTACTGAGGGCTCCAGAGCTGGATGCAGTACTCCAGGTGGGGTCTCATGAGAGCAGAGTAAAGGGGCAGAATCACCTCCCTTGCCCTGCTGGCAATGTTTCTCTTGATGTAGCCCAGGATACAGTTGGTTTTCTGGGCTGCATGCGCACATTGCCGGGTCATGTTGAGCTTCTCATCCATTGGTACCCCCAAGTCCTTCTCCTCAGGGCTGCTCTCGAGCCACTCTCTGCCCAGCCTGTACTTGTGCTTGGGATTGCCCTGACCCATGTGTAGGACCTTGCACTTGGCCTTGTTGAACTTCATGCGGTTCACACAGGCCCAACTCTCCAGCCTCTCAAGGTCCCTCTGAATGGCATCCCTTCCCTCCAGTATGTCAACCACACCACAGAGCTTGGTGTCGGCAAACTTGCTGAGGGTGCACTCAGTCCCACTGTGCATATCGCAGACAAAGATATTAAACAGCACCGGCCCCAGTACTGACCCCTGAGGCACACCACTCATCATTGGTCTCCACCTGGACATCGAGCCATTGACTGCAACTCTTTGAGTGCATCCATCGAGCCAGTTCCTTATCCAACGAGTGGTCCATCTGTCAAATCCATGTCCTTCCAATTTAGAGATA
>Ga0065711_1044511_pt1 | contig 14058 bp, 9 predicted proteins | sample Hoacrofraction12_FD_59098 | JGI IMG/M metagenome (GOLD analysis project Ga0065711, IMG submission 59098) | Hoatzin crop microbial communities from Cojedes, Venezuela - Epithelial fraction 12 v2 (version 2) | ecosystem: Host-associated > Birds > Digestive system > Esophagus > Crop | place...
TGGAGTCTCCTTCTCTGGAGATATTCAAGACCCGCCTGGACGTGGTCCTGTGCAGCCTGCTGTAGGTGACCCTGCTTCGGCAGAAGGGTTGGACTAGATGGCCCACAGAGGTCCCTTCCAACCCCTACTATTCTGTGATTCTGTGATTCTGTGAATGTAACTCAAGCTGCAAAAGGCAATGCTTAGAAGCATGCCAGGTGTTAAATAAGTGGGAGACTCCCAAAGTGCAGAGATGTCATCAGAAATCAAACAAACCCAACATTTTAACAGTCTAAAGAGCTGTGATATAATTTAATAACTTTTTCTATTTTCCGATTTCTTTTGAATACTTTTCTCCTGATGTATTGTACTTGCTCAGAAAATATGGATATATTTCGTCAAAGTCAGTTTGTGATTATAATTAAAGCTGAAATACTGCTACATGTCTGAACCAAACAGTTTTCTTTTTAAATTCTGATGTTGATTGTAGACAACAGAGAGTAAAGTCAGAGACTGGAACAGTGTAAGGCATGGAAAATATGTGACTTCTGCACGTGAAACAGGCTAGTAGGATGTCATATCATTCATATCTCCTGTCTCATTCGTATAATGTTTCACTCATGGGAGGAACACTTTAAAAGTCAAGAAGCAATCAAGGGGTGAATAATCTCAGAACAACACTCAATGAAAAACGGCAAGCACCTGTCTGTTACAACAGAAAGGCAGAGAATATTATTTTTCATTTTTTTAAACCATGCAGGTGTTCTTATCCTTTTTTTTTTGCTTCTTTAAACGAAAGCATCTGTTTGATGAACCTAATTAAAAATAACTGTAATTTGCATATTCTTTCTTCTTTTAGTAGTTTGTGGGTGGAATCAAGATGAGAAAATAGATGTTTATCCTGTTATGAAACCCACAAGGAAAGATTCTTTGCCCACTGGAGTGCTTTGATAACAGAGTTGCAAGAGATGTTGAATCACACTGAGTGTAACGTGGAACCAATACATTGTTATTTTCCCACAGTAGTTTATGAATGAACTATGCACAGAACCCACATTTTTCCTATTGCATTTTCCTGTTCCTACCTCCTATTTAGTGAAAAATAACAGGGTTGACTCCCTTTACTTCTGATGAAACACTTTTTGAAACAGAAGTGCAAGGCCACAAATCACTAAGACGACACATTTCCAGTGTACCGTAGGCACTGCACTCAGAGAATAAGAGATGTTGCCTAATATTTTTAGATCCTTTCTGAGACCATTAAAGCATTGGATTTCTCTCTATGTCTACTTGCTTCTCCTGCTTTCTTCAAATTCTGCTTAATCAACAATGTGCTATCATTAAATTTATCAGAAGAAAATATACATGTCTCAGCAGAACACAATCAATGCAAGTTGTCTTGCCAGCCTATTCTTATCAGAACCTCAAAAGGAATAAACCCTTATACTTACATAGGCAGGCAAACATCTACTAGCTCAGGTAAGGAGGGACACTTTTGTGATAACAGCTTGATAAAATATTAGCAATATGCTGTTGCAGTTAGCACTTCCTTTTGGGCATTATTTAACAGTGTTTTCTAAGAGTAAATATCAACTGGCTGTGGAAGCTAAGTTACTTGGGAAGTGGTTCATCCAGAGCAGAGCTAGGATATATTGTTGGGCTGTTGGGAGAAATCATCATTAGCTGGTTTATTGTCGAAATACAAACTCATTACACCCAGCCAAGATTTCAGTCTTGCTCCTGAATGATCAGCAGTTGGTGCTACGTAACCCTAGACTCCTTGAGACATCTGCAGGGTAACATCAGAGGGTTGGGACCTTTAATCCTGCTGAGCTTGGCTTTGCTATCAGCTCAATGCCCCTTCTGCACAGCGATAGCTGACACAGCAAGGTAGCACGGTCTCTCTCTGTTGCAGCTGAGGTTGCTTAGCATACCTCTGCCATGTCCATCATTCTGAGTGATGCATTAATTTTCTGACTGAAGTTGTATTTTTCATTCGAACTGGGTAAACTCATTTCTACAGCTGGAAATTTTTTGCATTAGAAATAGCAACCTGAAGCCAGAGTTGAAGGAAGATTTAGACATTAAAGAGTGAGTCCTTTAGCACAGTAAATATTTTAGGTCTTTGTTACAACACTGTGCTTAACAATTTTCTTATGACTCTTTGATGCTAACTACTTATTAAGGGAACACCTCACAACTAAAGCCACTTCAGCACAGCACTGTAAATGTAACCTTCTTCTCATGTTATTCCTGAATTCGTGTAACTGCTTAAAGGGATGTCAGTTAAGCAAAGTAGCCGCTATCTTGATTTCTATCTTTCTCAGTGTTCCAACTACCAGCCAAAAAAATCCTACTGCACATCATCACCAGCTGATTCTCATTGCCTCATCAGGCTGGTTTGAACAACTGAGAGAAAGGGCATTCAAAAGGTTCCTTGAGGGTGCTAATGCTGGCTTTACACCGCCTTTGTCTGCTGTCACAGCATAGTAGACTTGTTGAGGTAAGGAAGAAAAGACAGTCAATTGTCTGATTCTTGTGAACACAACTGTGAGCAAAAGAAAGAGAGAAAAAACATTAGAGAGCTCCCAGAGAGCTCAGACTAGAGAGAGAGGATGGCAAAGTAAACAGTTCTAGGAGTGTAATGAGTGAGGGAGAAAAAGAGAGAGAGAGAATTGAGAAAAATCCATCTCCTGGGGAGAGGGACCACAGTGGTGGCAAAGAGCTCATCTACATCCAGCTCAGGTTCAGTGCTAAGGGAGGCAATAGACAACAAATGCAAAAGGATATGTTGACAAGATATTTTTAAACCAGAGAAGACAGATCTCAGTAGTGAGGAAGAATCAAATCTGCAGAAGGAAAGGGGTGAGATTGTACATAAAAATAAAAAAAAACCAGTGTTTAGGGGAGGCTGGATGTGATGGGCGACACCAATGGCTCTACCAAGACCAAATGAGTGAGGTGACACAAATTAAGCACATCAGTGGCAAGCAATTGGCAGATAGGATAAGGTTTCAGGGAAAGCAAGTGGGTAGAAGGAAGAAAATTAAAAAGATCATGAAACATTACAAAATTCATGGAACAGGAATTGTTAAGTATGGGAAAGGAATGAAGAGTTGAGGCTTTTTATGCAGGTGGACTCTGTGGGTGTTGCAGTTGAGAGACAGTTTAGTGGGGTATTGTCTCTGAAGTGGGACATAAGAAGGCAGAACAAAAATTCAGCATGCATTATTTCCAGACAGGAAGAAAATCTGGAGTGACTGCACAGAAAGGCAAAACCAGAATCAGGTGGGAGAAGAAAAATTATAAAATCTTAATAGATCATGGGAAAAGAAAAGTGAAAATTGTACAGCAGTTAGAGTGTAGAGGAAAATGTTAAAGCGTTTAGCGTTTAATTATACTGTTTAATGAACTGTTCAGTTGGAGTGAAAGGTTAAAACTTTGTAAGCATTAAAAGTGAGAGGTAATGCCAAATTTATCTGAGATCCCTCTGGCCTTGTGTCTGTCTCTCCTCACACTGTCTGTAGAGAGGATGCAGTAACAGGAGTCTAGAAATAACAAGGTGTCATAACTTTGACTTTTTATTATATTAGTTATTCAAGACCTCCCCTAGAAAGTTTTAGATATCCTGGAAGTTAGAGCACCAGTGGTCAGCAAACACCAGAAATCTTGTCGTTGCTAGAAGTGTCAGACTTGCATCAGAAGGAGAAATAACCCTGTAGAGAAACTTCCCCAGTGTACTTTCACAACTTAGGATAAATCTTTAGCTTCAGAAAATCTTGGCTGAGAGTTACGGCTTCTCTAAACAGAACAGAGTATTAGAGATTCTTCTGGAAATCCCCAAACTTCAAATGCTAAATTAGCTACTAAATTTAGTTGGATTTGAAACGCAATAAAAGCCTAATATCTACACTTTAGGTAGCAGCTAGGCAGTTTAGGTAATTTTCCTTCAAATAACTGTAGAATGAACAGAGGGATGCTATTTTCAAATGAGTAGGAAACTGCTAAATTAGCTGTAAAGTTGATACAGTAGCACAGAGATGCCAGTTTTATTTAAACCTTAACTTAAAACATGTTTGCTTGCTTTGTGTCATTAACACTTCACATCAATGATGCATAAGGTATGTGGAAAACAGATGTTTGATGTTGTATTTGATAGACAACAGGTGCCATTTTTATCTATTGCCTTATTAATCATAAAAATATATACAAACTTTTCCAATCTTTTTAAGAAGAAAACACTTCAATGATTTTCAGTCAAGATTTTTCTTGACATAGATTCTCTTAAAACACCTCAGTTTGTTGAATCAGCATCTTCTGAGGATCTGTTTCAAGAGGTTATACCTAACAATCTTCTTACTTCTCCCATACAGGAAGGAAGAGTTTTCTTGGAGAATATTACTTACTGGTACTAGGCAGCATATGAACAAGTGGGATATTACAAAAAGGTCTGCATTACAAGTGTCTGGTGCTCTTTTAATATAAATCAGTTCTTCTTTGCAAAGCTTCATCCTTAGAAGAACTTGTGTTATCAAGTGAACTGAGGGTCTTAAGTCTTGAGAATAAAGAATTCAAATCCCCTGCATAGCATCTGCCAGGAGGTCCTTCCAAAGACCATCATCTCCTCATTGACTGAACAGGGAAGGTAGGTCTCTAATTTGGGTTCTCTCACAGACCCTGCTAAAGCCAGATATTAACCATTTTTTGGGTGTTGGGTGGAAAAAGTTCACTGAATTTAAAATTAACTGAAAAATTCATGTCCTTCCATCCATCTACCCTGGAGTCACTCAATATTTGAAAAAAAATTACTTGCAGGATGATGACCTATCTCATGCCTCTTCTACAATTACGTTTGAATAGCTTTCAGTTCTCTCAGCTATTTTCAATATTGAGGAATTAAACATAAAGTAAAAGATAATTCTTGCCTTGTGGAAAGCACAGCATTCAGTAATATGTCCCCTAGTTGGTATAAATATTTTTTTTATGCAAACTATCTCATTGGCTACTTCAAAACGCACTTTTTATCAGTATTTTGCAAGACTGCTTTGAAATTAAGGGATTCACTGAATTCGGTTTCTAGTAAGCTGCAATTCACATTTAAAACTAACTCACGAGGAACATGAACACATCAGAAATTAATTTAAAACAGGAAGAATTCCTAACAGAAATTTCTCAGAAATATTTACTCAATGGTAATTTTTATTCTTACTTCCATCCAACTGTGCCGTAAGGTCAGATTTAATTATGAATAAACTGTAAGCAGAACAGAGAATCAGCCGTAATTTTGCATTTTTTTTAAACATAACCAAGGCAGAAATTCTTTAAGCTCTTGTCTCTGTTTCTATCCTTTAGAGAGTTCCTCTAATGAAGTGCGGAAAGGAAGGGATGATGCTATTCCCTTAGTGTTGTCCATTAACATTGTAAACTAAGCTGGCCTTTGGGACTAACATGCTCCCCTGTTCTCCATGTTTCTCTTTCATTGTTCAGCTCTGCAGTGATATTAGCTGTAATTGCAAATATACTTTTTAACCCTTTCAGTGTCATGACAGAGTATTCTTTGGTGAGGTTACATGTCAGTCACACCAGCAGTCATACAGCTGTCTGACAAGGGCCACTGGAACCTATTAAAACTGCATGAAACCCTCCCATATCGTTACAGGGACTCACTCAACCTTTTTGCAATTCATTTTTCCTCAGTCTAAAACAAAATCTGAGGGATAACAGGGTTAGAAAGCAGAATATTTCTTGATCAGGGTAGGTTGGAAAGAGTCAGAGAATGCTGGAAGATTGTTCCTGTGCAGTTTTGAGTTACATACAGTGACTTCAATCACTTCCTCAGTGTATTTTGGTGATACCATTGACAGTACAACACAAAACTGTCGTAAGATATCCTCAGCAATTTAAAGGAAATTGGGACTTTACATTAAGTCCTTGAATTGGTTCTGGGCTTTTTTTTCTAGAGAATTTGTCTTGGCCTTCACATGTGACTATCAGCAGCTCATCACTCAAACTTTCTCTTTTTCCGTTTCTCCAAATATGAATTCAAAGACAGAATAATTTCACACTTTTCAATATATCTTCATTCAGGTTTATAATGCATTTATAGAAGAGAGAGAATGTGACTATAACTTGTGGGTCCACAAAGGGAGCCAGCCAGTTACCTACCCCTTATATCTGAAACCTCCCTGAATGGCATTTCAGATGCAAGTAATAACACAATATGCATTACTTTTCATACTGATGGCTATCAAATAAAGTTATGTGAATTTTTAGAACTGATAATAGAAGTTGCCAATCATATCTACCGTTCAGCTTTAGTTTTAATGAAAATTGACATCTAAAATTGACATTTATTTGGGGTTATTCATGCTGACATTTATTGCTGCTGGTAATTTTTCATTGCTTTTCATACTTCCTTGCATCATTTGGTATTCCCTATCTATAAGTCTAGGTGCAAATCTTGCAAAGAAAAGCACTGAAGTTTCATTACAGTTTTCATACATATTTACGTAATTCAGGCTCAAAATAAAGTTGTAATATTTGCAAAAACACAAAATATTTATGCAAGTAAACCATGGTTTGGTGGAATTCCCTAAGTCTTTACTGAAATCAGTTCCATCAGACTTTTGTCTCTGGTACGACCAGAAGCATTACTTTTGTAATTTTTCACAGTTGTCTTTACTGGAATAAAACAAATTCAGATGTTCATGTTCAAGCTGAAATTTATCTTTTGATTAGAATTATTCTAAACAGAACTAAATGCAAGTCCAATGCTTATAGGTGTAGGAGGCATAGATCAGGCACAAAATTCCAGGTTACTAAGCTTTTGAAATGGTTGCTGTTTATATTTTCAGTAGTAAATGACTTATGCTTTGCATACTTTTTGTTGTGTAGAGATATATTTTCATCAGCAGTTTGTGTGACTCAAATCTTTGACATTTGAATTTTCCCTCACACCCAGCACTTTGCACTTCAAAACAAAAACCCATCTCCAAACAGATTTCTTGAAATATTTTTAGGTCTGGTTATATCAGATTTGTCTCCAAAGTTGAGCAGCAGTTATTGATTTCTACTATATTATGTTTTTTAAATGACACTGCCTTTACACTTGCCTCTGCATCAGAAAAACAATAATACGCATCCATGTTTCTATTTATCTTGCTCAGAATTCTCTCATTTGTTTTGTGGGTCAGGGGAATGGCTTCTCTTTTTTTCTGAATAATACGCACTTTCTCTGGAGTTGAAAGTAGAAAACAAAGTGTTGCATCGATTTCCCTTTGATTTTTCCTGTCTTTGAGCAGGTGTTTAAGTTTCCTCATACTTCAAATGTGTCAGCTGAATCTTCTGGAGCAAGGGAATTGACAGCATTTTCCCAGTCGTTGTGCGTGTATCATGCTGACACCATCCAGAAAAATGATTGTGTCAGAACCTGTCTTGGGAGAATATGCAAATACTTTTCAGCAACTCTATTCTCTGCATGTAACATCAAAATGGAAGCTTTCCTTCTTTTTCAATTCATTTGAATGTATATGAGTATTAAAGAGAAATAATTGTTCAGATCATTGTAATCTCCAGTCTTTAGTGTGAAATCAGCTGCTACATGGGTACAATGAGAAATTTAAAGACCATGTGACAGGTGCTGTTGCCCTTGAGCTGGAACTGCAGCAGGTGTCCATACAGGGACTGCTGAATCAGTGCAGACAAATACAAGGTTTCCCACAAAAATTTGCGTTGTTGCAGAGCAATGTCTAGTAAAAAAGGCCCCAAAATTACACATTCCCCTTTAAATGATTGAAAAGGGGCCAGTTTGGGTTGTAAATAGTATTACAGAGATTCTCCTTGTAACATGGGGTATGCTCTTAATCTTGTCAGGATTCTGCATGAGATTTACTTCTTCATACACTTCGTTTAAAGTATTTTTCTTAATTTGCAGGAGGAGGGGGACTTCTACTAGTGCTTTATATGAGATTCCAGCCATTGTAAAAACCTGTTTTGCTAGGATTTGCAAATGCAGACCACAAAATTATCATCATTAACACTTTCCTCATACATTTTACTCCAGATTCTTTTGGCTCTACACAACACTCGGCAACCAGCAACCTCTTCCACAGCACTTATGAACTACCAGCTGTTAGGAGTGTTCCAGCCAACCTGGACATCACTTCATTCCCTCTTGACCTACTTGAGAGAGGATTCTTGCAAGTCAGTCTTGCCGTCTTCTTGACAAGAAGAATTCAAGAGCAGGAATATTCACTAAAACCCCAAAAAAAGTTAACCATTTTGAAGACAGATAGCAGATTTTCATCAACTAGTTCATTTAAAACCAGCACTTGCCGGCCATTATCAAATAAAATAAATAAATAAATGAAACTAGAGAGCCTGATTGTGCCTCACACAGAGAAGAAAAGCCTTCCCAGGATACAGAAAACAGATAATACTCACATGGCTGCTTTTGAGTCTTCAGACAAATTCAGATCAATTGATCCTTAGGATGCCACCTTTCAAGTCACCCCATTCCCCTCTCCCCCACTTTAATGTTACTCTAAAGTCTTTTACAGACTTCTGAGGTTTTTTCCCTTCAACCATCAGTAGAATTACGGCTGTTCTGAGCTTATTTTAAAAAGTTTCCCCATTCACTATTGTAGTTTGTAGGGTTGTTGCTGTGTCTCTTGGTAAAGATATCCTGAAACACTCACAGAACAAGGTCACTTTCTCTATAAGCATTACTGCTTGTTTAGGTTTCCTTTCTGAAAATGAGAATCAAAAAAATAAAACATTGAAAGTAAATAATAGAGACCTTGGAAAAATATATATAGCAGAATCACCTTGATACATAGACAGTATAATAGCTACAAGGACTAAAGCATAGATTATAGTCAAAATATTTTATTTTCATTATTCATTCTATCTGTCTGACTCTGATTTGCTCTATGACTTTGAAGAAATTGCATGAGTTTGTTTGTAAGGTTTTTTTGCAAAATAGGCTCAAGCTTCCGACACTTTATGTTCTGAGGATTAAGGATGGGACCAAAGTTGTGGAAAAATGAAGGATTTATTTTCTAACCTTCCAACTTTTCAACCTGATTCCTCACTGTTAACTAGTGCTTTTCATGGTGCCTGAATCGCACTCATTTTTCACTCCTTGATTTTCTGCATGTTCTGCCCTTTTCTTTCATCCATTAACTCAGCAAGCACAGAAGTACTTTGTAGAGTTGATCCAGTCCTTTGCTCTTGCCTAAAGTGATTAAGATTTCCAGGAGGCCACCCATCCATAGACTGGACAAAGCCAGACCTGCCTTTAGGCTCTTATAAGCCTAATGTATTCAACCAGGTGTATTTGTAGGCTTCTGTATTCATTGTTCACATACGTTGTGAAGTTTTGCCAATTTCTTAATAGCTTTTCCCTCTCTGTTAACCGTGGAAGCAGAAAAGAAAAAAATGATTCTGATAAACTTTACTGATAAATTTTAGTCTTATCTCTTTTAGCTTATCAGAATATTTTTTGCATATATTTTATTTTTCCACAGCTACCTAAAATGGATTATGAGCTTCTCTTCTTTATGCACAGTTACCATCACAGAATACACTTCCTGGAGTTTCCCACCTGAGAAATCACTGAAGCGATCACTTATAACTCCTAGGATAATCTATTTCTTTATCTTGTCATACACAGCTACAAAATGCTACAGTATAAAGTGTAAAATTAGGACATTAGGAAGAGATACACAGATCGTACAGAAATTCAGTAAAGCAAATATTTTTCAATACACACAGCAATCAGAAATCCCAATGAGGGTAGACGAAGCAGACATACTGCCTCCTGAGACCTAAAGACAGACAGAAGCTATATACAGTCCTTTAACAGCAGGTAGGGAGGCAGAAATAATTGAAGTGAGTCACCAAAGGCACTAAATTCAGTGTAATGTTATTGAACAGATAATTAATTCTTCAATAGTTTGCCATTCTGCCTTCTTTTTTTTCCCCCCAGTCTATTCTAATAAATTCAATCTCTAAATTTAAATGCTATACCATTAAGTACATGTACAAAATAGTTGTGCTGTATAGATATATAAGGTGGTGGGACCCTTGCTAGTGGGCTGGTTTTGGACATGTGAAGGGAGTGTGAATTATTGCTATGGTGACAGTGGGGTGCAGTTCACTGGTCATGAAGAGAAATCATTAACTCCTCGCAGCCTCAATTTGTTGCAAGGACTGTGTTCACAGTGGTGCCAGACAGTATCCTGAGCACGCGCAGCCCTCACTGACATCAGCCGAATAAACTGTGAGCACTCGGTGCCAATGTTACTCTGAACATAGGACTATTGCAATTCTTCAGAACAGAAATTCAGATTTATTTCACTGATTTATTTTAAGGGTATCAGTTACTGACTTTCTCCAAGGCTACTCATTTCAGTTAATTCTGCACTTTGCTAAATGTTTATTTTTCTCTTGCTTCTGTTTGTGTGAAATATACAGAAGTAATCATTACAATACACAGTAATATCATATAATCACATATTTGTTTAGTACATAGCTAAGAAAATGAATCCAGTATACACTAAACCTGTGATCTGTGCCCACTTATCCCAGGCCTGAAGTGAACAACTAGTATAAACATCATGATTAATCACCTGCTGAAACAATCAGACCACACAAATGCTGCCTTAAAAATTGAAGAGACAAGCAAGCTTACCCGTTATGGTTTTGTTCATACAGTTAACATTTTCCACTGGTATTTGTCTTCCCAGTCTGTCTAAATGGCCTGGGTACAGAGACCTTTCCCTCACCATCCCACGCAATTGTTTCCTTCCTGTGAAGTCCTCATGCACCAAGGCAGAGGCCGGTGTGTAGGACCCCACTGCGGGTACTGAGCGGTGCTCCAGCCACCCTGCCTCACCTTGTGGGTGTTTTACTCAGAGAGTTAGAAGGGATTAAGAGTACTGGACAGGTTGCTGCCAGTTTACTGGTTTGAATGGAACAGTCACACTGTAGACATAGAAATAGCTCCTTTCTGTTATCCCAAGGGCTTTCAGCTTAGGACAAAAGACTGAAATTTGTGCATTATGAACTAAAATAAAATCCTTTGTAACTTAGTCCTTTTCACAATAACAGCTCTTCTCATTAACGATATCCTCTTTTGTCTCTGTTAACTCCTCCATCTTTTTTTTTTTTTTTCTGGATGGTTTCCTGTTTCTCTTAGTACATTCAATATTTTGAGGTTAGCCCACTTTGCGATTTTCAGGTTTATGTATATTGATCCACTCTCTTAACAATTTCATCTTACTTGTGAATTACATCCTCATCTTCCACTAATACTACAGTCATCTGATTTTTTTTCCATTAGCCTGATTATTTCACTGCCTTTAATGCTTTCACTTCTGCAAATGGATTTCTTGACTTTTTTCTCTTTTCACATAGCAGGCTGCCTTGTTCTTTTTCATCTGGTTTGTTGTTGTTCCCCAAGCTGTTCATATGTCAATGTTAAATTATTTCAGTTTTGAATGGTTTTAATTTTAAAGTAACAGAGTGGAACCCTCTCATAGCAAAACAGGTGCCTTTAAACAAGAAATTCAGGGAGATTCAGGAAAGGTAGAATTGCCATTAGAATAAACGTTTTCTTTCATTTCCTTTCTATAGATTGTGCTGATAAGGAAGTGTCCTAGGCTCAGGAAAGAATAAAGGGTTAATCAGATTCTGCTTTGCTTCTACTAAGTTAAAGTTACATGTGGTCCAAGATATTAGGCCATGATCTAAGTGTCAACTTCATGAAACTTTAAACACCTGAACAAGCAAGCGGATTCCCATGCCGAGTTACTTTTCAGAGACATCTCCCAACCCTCTTAGCTTTGCCTGTTTTACCCTAGCATCTGCATGGCACAGCGTTGCAGCAAGATACGCCTAGGGAAGGCTTAATAGTGGAAAGGAGCTGTGGAAGCTGTCCTCCTTGCCATGCAGAGAGGTTGCAGCTGTACAAATCCCTTCCTTCATCACTTAGATGGAGCTCCTTCCACCACTGTATGCAATACATCAATGTGATTATTTCCAAATAGCTCTATATTTAAGGATAATAGCTTGTTTTGGAGTTACCCTGCATTATGTCACTCTTCCACAATGAACTATTATGTTCAGGTACATGTTATCAAGAAGCCAGCAAATAAAAAGAGATGGGATCCTCTGAAAGGAATGAAATTCTCATTAGGACATGTGTCTGAGCACTCCACCATTGGTGGCAGGTGAGGAGGGATTGCAGATTTCCAGGACCCCTGATTACATTTCAGGATTCCAAAAGAAAATGGATAAACCTGAATCTCCTGCCTTTCTCCCTGTCTTCCTCCAGTCCTCTCTTACAGGACAGAGGGTGATTTGCAGCAACACAGAATGAGAAAACTATGGTCAGAAAAAGATGCACCTAATTTTTCAGGGAGGTCTTGACTCAGCTTCCACCTGTACTTTGAAGCAATCTTCATGAACTAGTGATATATTTCAAAACACCCAGGCTGATTTACTACGTCTTTTTGTGTTGACTTAGTAGAGGTGATATTTCCCACTTCTGTGCCGAGTCATCTGTGGATACTAGAAGAGATGCTCAGCTGTCACAGTAAGGTCTTTGATGACAGAAGACCAAATCTATCAAAAAATATACATTTTCCCAACTCCTGGTGTAGACTAGACTGTATTCATTTTTGGAACGGTTATTAACTTGGTTAAAAATTTATATCTTTAAACCACTGTGGGTTTTGAGAGTTCTAACTTTACTGTTATTGCAGTAGTATTTCATTCTTACTGTTCCACAGTGGTAACCATATTTTAACAAGCTCACCTGTTAACTCGTGTCCTAGTCAAGGAAAACAGTTATTTAGCCAGACTCTAGGTTTTTTTCACATTGATTCAAGTCCTATTTACCCATTTTAGTAATAAGAAGATTCACATAGCTGGAATTATCTTCATTAACCTTCTGAAGCTTTTGTATTTGAAGGAAGATCTGAATCCTCCAGTATCAAATGTATATTATCATTAAAGATAAATTAAAGATATTACTTAAAAACAACAACTAAAAAAATCTAGTGAAAAATGTTAACAGTTGCAGTCTTAATTTTTTTCCGTGAATTCCCTATAGTGATTATTACCACTTCCATTGGTGTACTAGAAAGAGTCTAGATGAAGCACAAAATGTGTGGTTGTGACTGAAAAGGCAGCTACATTTTAAACTGTTTTCCAATACTTTGTCTTAAAAGGGAACTAGTTCAACATTAGAAGCATGATAGAACGTGTCATGTTGATAGCCTCAACAGGACATTAAGACAAACACACAGACAAGGCGGCATCCAGAGCAAGCAAAGAGAAAGGCATAATTTAAGCTTCAAGAAAAGCCAAATTAGTATGCCAAATACCATGCCGCAATGTGTAAACAATTCAGTGCAGTGAATAAAAATGAGAAAATGAAGGCAAAGCTCCTTTCAGGGGGAGTAAAGTGTGGCGTGGAAGAAAGTGAGAAACTATTGCCTGAAATAATGAAGGGGATACTGAAACAGTTGATGATGGTATTAGATAACTGATCCCAGACAGAGAAAGACTGCAGAGCTGGAAGGTTTTACTTGAAACCAAGAAGCACAAGACAGAGTAGATGCATTACAAATCTAAGTTCTACGACATCCACAGATAACTTTCTAAAAAAATCTATTTTCTAAGAAATCATTCTCTTGTGGCACAAGCTGATATTCTTGTTCTCCAGCTGATGGGTAGATGAAGGGAGAGCCGTGGATGTTGTCTACCTAGACTTCAGCAAGGCTTTCGACACTGTCTCCCAGAATATCCTCCTAGGGAAGCTCTGGAAGCGTGGGCTGGATGAGTGGTCAGTGAGGTGGATGGAAAACTGTCTGAATGGCAGAACTCAGAGGGTTGTCAACAGCGGCGCTGAGTCTAGTTGGAGGCCGGTAACTAGTGGTGTTCCCCAGGGGTCAGTACTGGGCCCAGTCTTGTTCAACTTCTTCATCAACGACCTGGATGAAGAGTTAGAATGTACCCTCAGCAAGTTTGCTGATGACACCAAACTGGGAGGTGTGGTAGATACACCAGAAG
>Ga0065711_1044512_pt1 | contig 14058 bp, 10 predicted proteins | sample Hoacrofraction12_FD_59098 | JGI IMG/M metagenome (GOLD analysis project Ga0065711, IMG submission 59098) | Hoatzin crop microbial communities from Cojedes, Venezuela - Epithelial fraction 12 v2 (version 2) | ecosystem: Host-associated > Birds > Digestive system > Esophagus > Crop | place...
ACCTACAGCAGGCTGCACAGGACCTTGTCCAGGCGGGTCTTGAATATCTCCAGAGAAGGAGACTCCACAACCTCCCTGGGCAGCCTGTGCCAGGGCTCCGTCACCCTCAGAGGGAAGAAGTTCTTCCTCACGTTCAGACAGAACTTCCTCTGCTTCAGTTTGTGCCCATTGCCCCTTGTCCTGTTGCTGGGCACCACTGAAAAGAGTCTGGCCCCATCCTCCTGACAACCACCCTTAAGATACTTCAAAGCATTTGTAAGGTCCCCTTGCAGCCTTCTCTTCTCCAGGCTGAACAAGCCCAGCTCCCTCAGCCTTTCCTCATAGGAGAGATGCTCCAGTCCCCTCATCATCCTTGTAGCCCTCACATTTCCAGCATCCCAGCCGTTACGAGGCCTCTTGCAGAGCTAGAAGCACAAGCTGTCCGGCCATGGAGGTGATCTGCACGCAAACGCTGCACGTCTACATCTAGCACAAAATCCCGCAGCTCAACCTGAGCCCTACCGCACCAGCCCATGGCCTCGTCCCACTTCTCGCCGCCTTCCCCTGTTCCTCTGCCACCGTGTGCGGGGTGTGCGTTGGGTCGAGGAACATCTCCCACACCATTCCTTCACCTTGCTCTGGAAAAAGGGTGGAAATGGCAACCAACCGTCAGCAAACAAGTTCGTGGGGCCCATGGTCCGCCTGTGGCTGGGTTTGAGGAGGCCTCTGGGAATGAAGATGCTTGATCTGCCATGGTGGTGACTTGCCTTCAGCTACCGTTTTTGTGAGCAGCTCTTTGGAAGCGGGTACGTGGGGTGGCCCAACACTGCACACGCATGTACCCTGCTAGACCCGGCGCTGGCCGGGTGATCGTTCCCACAAACACAGTAGCAACACTGAGTGTAACAAGCGTGTCCTGCCCCATGAGAGCTGGGCAGCCCCACCTCATGACCACCAACCCCAGAAACACTTCACAACACCTTCCCAAGAGACCTCGCTGCTGGCCACAGCACTGGGCAGAGGCTGCGGGTAATTCCCGGACGTCACGTTCTCTCTAGGTGGGACAGAAATAACAACACTGTGTGCGGTGCAGACAATTTTCTGCTGAAAGCCCAGTGTGCGAATTTGGCATTCTCTTCCAAAATCTGCGCCGTTGATTCTGTGTAAATCAACCAAAGTAATAAAAGCGGTTTCAACACTTGTGCAGTGTGGTCGTTTTGGAGTCTGGAGCATGGCAGCACCACATACCCTTTTCAACCAGGAGCAATAGTTTTTCTTACGTGGCTCCAACAGGGAAAGGCACAGGAGAGCAGGGGCACTGGAAATACATTTTCATTTGCCTTCCTCCCACCCCTGCGAGCAGAGCTCATGAGACAGATCCCTGGGAAGTTCCCAGGCTCAAGAAGAGGGGTCAGGCGCGGTGATGGCTCAGCAAAGAGCACCATCTAGTGAAAAGCCACTTCTTGCAGAAGCTCTGTCCCCTACAAGTCTCCAACCAAACAATGACTAAACCCAGCCCAGCCCAACCTGCCTCATCTGAGGTAATCCTGAGCAACGTAGCATGGTAACAGATAACAGATGCCTAAAATTTTCCGTAACGTGCATGCTGAGATCTTTAGCTCCACTCTCTTGGTTGTCCATCAAGGAAACGTTTCTTCTCTGCCTGTCAACTCCAGCCTGGCAAGTCAACCTCTGTCTTCTGCTGCCATGCATGAAGCTGACACAGCCCTGGTCTTGCTGTAGGGCTCCCAGACAAGTTGTGAGGATCAGAAGCCCCAAAGAGAGGGCTCAGCCGCCTGGCTGAGTCTGAACCGGCTGCGTGTGTGCCCCTGCATATGGGCTCACACGTGCCGCTCTTGCAAATAGTTTGGCAGTGCTTTGGGGGAGACTTTTCAGCCCACGGATGCAAAGGCAATCTGCTGGCAAGGCTCTCCAGAAGCATTTACCGTAGTCATCATAGTCTTTAGTAGGCATGGTGGTGATGGGTTGACGGTTGGACTTGATGATCTTAGACATCTTTTCCAACCTTAATGATTCTATGATTCTAGGATTAAACCAGGAGGCAAGGAAATTATCATGGAAAATATTGAGGAAAGATGATGCAGCAGCTTAGCACCAAAGCAGGAGGGTCAACTGATGGGCCCCATCCATCAAAGGTAGTCTGGCCCTTTCAGTCACGAACAGTGAATCAAAACACAGGCAGAAAAGGTGTAATTTTTCCTGTCAGAAATATTCCCGGCCGCTTATCCAGCTGCCCACATATCCCCAGAGCACCAGGCACTGGTGGTGGCTTAGGAGGGGAATTAGCAAAGGTAGGCAGGGCTGCGGGATGGGCAGAGAGCTCCCCAGACTGCCAGGGGAATGCACAGAGGGTCCCTTTAGATCCGAGCCCAGGTCCCTCTTGCCTGTGGGAGGGTTTGTGCTGCCCCAGGACCAGAGACCAGTGAGCATCTGCCTCGGAAAGGCTGTATCAGCCACTTTGGATGCCCAGCCGCTGCTTTTACCTCTCCCTTCCCCAAGATGTAGTCTGCACTCTACTTTTGTCTGTAAATGGTTTTCCACCCCCAAATTCTTTATCTCAAAATATCCTGTCTGCACCCACATATAACCACAAACCAAAACAGAGAGGCAGTAGATGAAGGGAAATTTGTACAGCAGCTTTGTGGATGCCAGCCTCCTGACAAATCATTTGCCTTCAAATCGTCTCTGACACTGGTTCCCATGGGTGTCACCATTTGTCACATGCCCAGGTCTGCTTTTCAAACTCTGTAAAAAATAAAAAAAATATATCAGATGTTCTTTCATTGCCTTTTTCAGGTTTTAATTTGTCACAAGCTTTGCTGCAGGCCTCCCTACTTCTTGCTAGGGAACTGGATTGAAGTGCGAGTTGCATTCGTGAATGAGACCGGAATTTAGATCTGCACAACATAATCTGAACATTTGTGTGCAGTGGCATGAATTAGCAATATGAGCGCATTGTTCCCATTTGCTGGAAATTAGCTGTCCTTGCAACTGAATAGAAAACAGAGTGCAACGTAATGATGGAAGCAGCAACTATTAAAGATTTGTTTTCATCATGTTCAAGCAGCTACAAAACTGAGACACTGAGCATTAATGTGGCTGACAACAGCACGCGGCGTTTTCTTTGTGTTCCTGCTTGTTTGAAGCTGGTGCTTGGTAGTTCAGACAAGAGCAGCTACACCTGGAGAGATTTGAATATCATTTTCCTCCTTCAAACTCGGCCAATGTCATGTCTAAAGTCCTGTGAGTGGTACAGTCCCTGCTGAAAAATTACAGACTGTGGTTGAGAGCAACCTTCGGGACAAGTTTCCCCATTCCCGTGAATGACGTAGCTCAGTTAACATCTAAAAGTTCTTGGTGTGTCACAATCATCAGACATTGGAGTTTGCCCTTAGGACAGAGATAGCCCGGAATGGGTGAACCGCAATAAAACCCACCCAAACCAAAACACAGACACTTATAGCTTGCGATATTAAATTAATGAAATCAAAGCAAGTTCTCCGCGTTCTTATGCCACTCGTGGGAAGTTTGTGGGGCTTGGGTGGGAGGAGAAGGGGTGCAGTCGTGCACCTAGCTGTCACCCACCACATACCTCAGCTGCTCATCACTGCTCCCTTCTGATTATTTCTCCGTTCTGGGAGGCAGTGCATATCATTTGCTCATGCAGATGTCATTTTAATTAGTTGCTCAATTGGTGGTGCCCCACAGGTCCACCTCTGCAGCTCACAGGGCCCCTCTGTGCGCTGATAAGCTGTGCTAACAAATAGTTCTGACAACTCCCCCCTACATATATCACTGGAAGCGCTGATACAAACACTGCCTTTTTCTTCTGGTCAAAAATTTCCAGTTACTTACCTTTAATGGACCTGAAAACAGGTATGGGAACATCTCTGCTGACAGCCCCGGCAGAACCACACCCACATGCATTTGTGACAGGCACAAATGATCTTATTTCACATCATATTTGCTTTAAATATTCTCAGGACCAAAGAAATCATCTAGTGAGCTCTGTGTTGTACCTGCACCTGCTGACTTGCTGGGACTGTATTGGCAACATTCTAGAGTTAACACGGAAACAAGAAATAAAGGCAACCGAAGAATGAGAAGAGCTCTGCAACCGGCTTTGCCGTCCCGCAGGGATAAGGCGTGCGCAGGTGTGTTGCAAAGAAGCTGATGTTTCCTCCCCTTTGCCCTCCTCCTGCCCGGGCTCGGAAATAGTAGTGACTATAGCAATAAGAACTCGCACGGCCTCTCACTGCCACCGCCAGACCTTCGGAGATCTGACAGCGTTTACTTGTCCCAGCAGAGGGACTTGAGCCATAGCCGGGGGCTCGCCCCCATTCAGCCCGGTGGGATGGGGGCTAGATGGAGCAGCAAGGGAGGGATACAAGGAGGCTTGCAGGCTGCAAACACTGTTGTCATTAAGCCTCCTGGGAGGTTTTCCTCTTGCACGTTGGCTTTACGCTTCATGCTTTCTCAAAGGACTGCATTAACAGGCATCTGCTCTGGTGATCCTGTTCTTTTCAATATATCTTTTAATTTAATGCGGTTCTATTTCTGTCTTCAGCAAGGGTTGTTGTCCAGTTACGTGCAAGGCGAGGGATAGGGAAATATATGCCAAAAACCTTTATTGAAGTATCAGAAAACATCAATCAAATCCATTTACAGAACTGAATTATGTGGGACCCCAGGAGTGAAAAATGACAAACACAGAGAGTTAAATTGATAGCAGACCAGGATAAAAGCTTTTAGTCAACACAGGCTGTAAAATTAATCAAATGCAGTATACTCCCTAAAAATTAGAGCAGTTTCCTCATCCCTTGCACTCTACTCAATTTCAGATCTAAATAACATACAAAGCAGATTAAAATTAATCAATACAGCAGATCCTGCAGTAAAGCAACTAATCAAGAAGTAACACATGCATTTGCAACCAATTATTTATTGCCATCACCACGTGTGGCCAGGATGTGAAGGCATATGGCATCCCTGGCTTCTCCTGAACCGATGCCAGAGCTGATGGGTGTATTTGCTTTTTGTGTGAGGCAGTAAGAGAAACTGTCAGCCTCTAGGTCACTTGGAAATACTTGCTTGAACCTTGCAAATATTACCAAGGGTGAAACAGGGCAAAATTCTATCTGTAGCACGGATGTGCAACAGTATCTTTTTCTCTGTCTAGGACATGAGTGCTCCATCTCTTACTACCACCATTCAGATGTTCTCTGTAGGTGCATATGGACTGGATGATACCTCCCAGGCTACAGAACGTGAGTGAGGAGAGTCGTCCAGGTGTTGCGAACCAATAGCCCACAGGTGATGGCAAAAATTTCCAGGTTATCCAAACGTATAAACGCCATCTCCCCTCCATATCCTCGCATTAAATATTCGGCCAGACTTTTCCTATTTATGTTCATGAAACTGCCACTGCAGAATGAAAGAGAAGTACCCAAAGAGATGCCTTCCTCAAGAAGGCCAACAGGGAGCATGTGTGTTTCACAGAGATCCAAGTGCAGCCTGGGAACTCACATCTCGGACTGTCGACTTCAGGCATATTCACAAAACCTATGGGCTGAACATGAAGTGCCTTGAAAACTGCTCTTTGAATTTCCATCATCAGCCACCCACCAACTGTTTTGCCAACACCTCTGTGTTGCAACATGTACCTGTAACAGACCGCGGTAGCTGGCTTCGTATCCCGAGAACAAAGTTGCCTCCCTTTACTGAAATTTCCAGTGCTAGAAAGCCAGCAAGTTCCTCTCCCCATGTCATGAAGCCCTGTTTTCTCGCACACAGGTTCTGCACCCGTTGCCAGTCAGCCCAGCTCTGTGGGACGACATACCCACCAGATGGTCCTAGTACTTCTGCACCAGAACTGCTGATGTGCACAAAGGTCAGCAAGAATTGCTTTTCCTCGGCTTAACACACTTCTGAATCACAGAAAAGTACAAAAGGCCATTGAACATCTCTGTTCAGAAGCATGAACAGTTGGCCTGTTATTGAGTGCAGATCTCTTGTGGCAGTGGGTTGAAATAACTTCAGTTCTCAAGAGGGGAAAAGAAAGCTGCTTCACCATGCACTGTAAACCAATGCCATGTGGGTCCTAGGAAATCAAAGATACATTGCCACAAATCCTACTGCCAGGAGGGACAACAGGGACTTGGGCATTTACTGGGTGCTGTGCATGCATGCAGCAATGCAGTATGGTTCAGCATGGCAAGTATAACGTCATGACAGACAACGTGCCATCAGCTTTTACTACTGCTTCCCTCTGCCCTTCCTCTGAAGAATTAATTCTGAATATATATAAAAAGCACATAGTTTTGGTATGGCGGTTGTCCCCACTGCCAAAAGAGGTTCTCGAAGAGGAACCAATCTCACGGTCGTTCATTTCCTCCACATTCTCTCGACCAGGAGAGCCACCATAACAGCATCATTCCTCCCTTCCCTTCTCTGCCTTTGGTTGCAAGAGCTCTGGCTGCCAGGGGCAGCCGGGGCTTGGCTGGCTATTTGCAGCAGCAGGCGCATGGGATGTGCTGTGAGGTGGACACATTGCAGGGTTGGCATTCTGGCTGGTCAGGGTCTCCCCTTGCCCTTGTAATGCTAGACTGCTTCTCAGTTATTTCTTAGCATCTTGGGCTAAGAAGCCCATTACACTGGCTGTGTGAAGAATGGGATACGGTATCTTTGGCATCCCAAGCTGGGCAAGTCGTGTTTTGCAAGACACACTGACGTGCTTTTGTGTGGAAGGGATCTATTTCACATTAAGCAGCCGTCACACGGTATTTTTGATCACCACCTGTAAGCAAATCCAAGCAAACTTCATTCCAAGGTCAGCTGGGTATTTCTGCAGACTTATCTCCAGCCTTGCAGGCTGCAGAGCAGGCTACTGCGCTGGCCATTTAAACCCCTGACAGATCAAACAGAGACAGAACTGATCCAGACTGGCAAGAAAGAGATTAGGATCAAACAGCCTCCTCCGTCCCTGCAGCTCTGTATTGACAGGTGTCCCGGATGTCATTACAGTTGGCAGACGATTTCAACTAATGAGATCTTTGTCTTCACAGCTTTTTTATTATTATTATTTTTTGCCAACACGGAGCAGTTAAACCGTGCTTAAAAATATTGGAGCTTCACTCTTAGTGAAGCTGACTCAGTATACTACTGCCTACCTGCCCTGGGAAGCGAGGCGGGCAGGGGCCGTGGCAGCGGCTGTCTGGGGCAACCTGCCAGCCCAGAGAGTTTGTTTGTGACTGATTAAATCTCTGTACCATCTGAGAACTTCAGCAAAAGCTGTATTTCCCTTTTTATTAACTTCTCCCTCCTCCCACTGTCTGCCCAGGTTAGCAAAGAGCAGAAAGTAGCCTATGTGCTTACAGTAACAGATGGGAAAGTTGAGAGGCACCTCATCAAGCAAGATCGCTTGACAGAACAGCCAAGTAGATGCCTCACATAATAAATTTCTCAAATATATTTAAAAAGTTGATGCTGTACAGATAGACATAGGATTTGGTGGTGTTTTTATGCCTCTGAAAATCCTTTGCTTTAGATTCTCTTGCTCTCCTTTGCTGCATGTTTCCAAATGTTGGTGTCCATTTTCTCATGTTCGTCACAAGCCAAGAGCGTTGGTGCATGTATATATTCAACTCCAAAACACATGCGAGGGTTTAATGTTACACAGGGAGAGAATCAAGTTAACCTCCCTAAAACCATCCCCTATTTATTCCACCAAGACGAGATAAGGGTGCCCTTAGCAAACTTTGCAAAGCATTAGGCATCTTGGGATGGTGTTAACATCGCTGTTTCTCAATGCAGGTAGGGAAATTACACTTTTTTACAAGCTGGGAACACTGTTTATTTGATTGGCTTATGAAGGGCTGTTGAAAGCCTGTACGTATGTAGACAAACAGGTCTCTCCCTCTATCATGTCTGATTTACACACTAATCCAAATATCAATAGAACTATTTGTAATTCCTTTACGTCTGTGTAATTATTAAAACCACAGACACTCCTGCCACATGAAGTATCTGATTCTGAAAGTGAAACCAGGAGGCTTGTCTCTCGGTGCCAACATACAGCCACATCAGGTTACTCCTGCAACCGCGTTTGGTTCCTTTCTCGAGCATCTTTGAAATGAAAAGGGGAACTGAGTTATTCTCTCAACTGTTGTGGCAACCAGAAGAATAAAGCAGACATTGCAGCTTATGCTGAAACCTCTGGGTGAAGAAAATAGTTTTGGGCCAGGAGTTTACAGCTGTGCATGTAAAGAACATGCAAAAGATGAAGACATCTTGCTGTGCGTATGTGAGGTTATTTTGAAATAATCCATACTTTAAAAACAATTTTATAACTAAGAATCCATGGGCAGAATTTGCCTGCTTATTTACTATGACTCTGTACACCATCTGATAATTACTTCTGCAAATGATTGTTTAGATATTGAGCTGTTTATTCCCACACAGAACTGAATTGTGCAAGGTGCGACTGCTAATGATGGGAGACCAATCCCTTCTAAATATCTGGACCTCAGCTGATATCTACGATCTCTGCATGGCAGCAATTTATCCCATCTCTCATTACCTTTAGATGAATCGTGGCAGTCCTCTCAGCTGTGGCTGTGGCACCCTCTCAGCTATCACCCTTGGTCTACACCGACGGGGTATCTGGCGTTCCCTGCCCCTCAGACCTGAGCACACTGCTTTCATCACCCGTCTCTGCTAGCACAAGCAGCAAGAACCTGGAAATTCAGTGCCCTACAAGCCTCTGAGAGGTTTTCCTACAAACAGCAAACGTCTAACTACCCACTCTGATATAATTTATCATAAGTCTAAAAGACAGGACAACAGACAGCTCCAGAAACTTAATGGGCTATGGAGGGTTTAGATGTTTGTGCAAAACTACTTTGCTGCCCACTGGAACAAAGTGCTGTGATGGTTATTATAAAAGTGAGAATGAAGATGTAGACTAATCACATTCCCTCATCTATAAAGGGTGTTGGTTGTTTTCCACATTTTAGTGTATGTAAGGCTTGTGAAATACGGCTGACTGCAGTGCGTGCTGAAAGACTGAGTGAAGAAGGGAGCTGGTTGTGTTTGGCAGGAAAGATGCACATGGTGTGTCTCGTTACTATGGCTTTGTAGGATCACAGCAGTTAACATCTATTAGGTCATGTATTAGGCTTCCCCACACCCTCATGCTACTTCTGCTAGTTCTGTTAGTTCCCTGGAGTCCATTTTTAGTGTTTTATCAGTTGAACTTTAAGTATCTCGAGAAATGAAATAGCCATCTTTTCTTTCCCTCAGAGACTTCTGCGATGTAACACCTTGCAGATCTGTGTCTGGCTCTCCTGCCTGAAACCCTTTCCTTTGAAAGCCATGTAGCCGTTTGCATGTGATCCACACTCACTAGTTGGAGAGCAGCACTTTATTTCTTTTGCATCCGATACTCGGCTCTCGCTTGGCTCTGAGCCCCCTGGGGCTGGTCACGGTAAAGCCATTACCTCCATGCACGTGCACACCACATGCCTTCCCTGGGCAGTTTCCACCCTACCTCAGCATCAGCTGCTTAGCTCAATGGCTGAAACAAGTACAATGAATTAAAAAATGGGGTAGCAGGAAGCGTTATTAGTCCCCAGGGAATTTGCTGCCTCCTAAAGCGCGATTTCCTAAAGTTTTTAGAGCAGGTTGTGCTGCCGTTCCTTTCTTCTGCTCCTGCTGTCATAAGGAGCCCAATGGCTTCTGCACTTCTCCCATCAATTACTTCTTCACCCCTGGACTCCCGTCCAACCAGCCACCGTCTCTCCATGCTGCTTCCTCTAGACAGAGTCTCTAAACCAAGCTTACACCCCACACTTGTGCTGTGCTCTTAGCAGCGCTGTTCAGGGCTGTCCTCAGGAAAAAACCTGTTATGAGAAGATACATGCTGTGGCTGAGATGGCAGAGGCAGAAGGACTGTCACCTTGGGGGCTCTGATGCAACAGGAGCAACAGGCAGACCCATACTGAGTTCGGTTTTATGGGTTAGAAGGAACATTTTTAAATTGTTGGAGTTATTCAGGTGCCAGCCCTGACGGTGTAGCATCGGTTGATTAGTGTTATTTCTTCACCCAATACACCCAAGCTGCTCCCTGGTTCAAACTGGAAAAGGAGTGACTACAAATGCACAAATATTCCTAAGTAATAAAAGTGTTTGTAGTCCCCTCAGGGGCTAATTTTCGGTGGTAGTGGACTGAAAGTTTGGATTTCTTATTTGCAGCACAATATGCTGTGGATAAGCCAGCTGCTGATCTTTTCTAGAAATGAGCCGCTTACGCAAGACAACTGAGAAGATAATACTTGTGCTGCTGCACATGTCCTTTCTATTTAGGGGTGGAAAGGGAAGTGATAACTGAGGACAATCAGGTTCTGTGCTTGGCACCACCTTGCCAGTGAAGCCCTGCTTTCAGTTGTTGAACTAGGAATGAGATTATGCAATGACATAGGTGGGAAATGAAGAGTGACCCACCTATATATTAATAATAGCAATTAATTAACACATTCAGAAATGTTGGAATAGCTAATGAAAGATGACAGAATTACTGAACAGATGGGTAAGCTGAGGCAGAAAGTAGTAAACCTTAGCTTCATTTAGGTTCTGGACCGAAGTGTCCTACAAGGTTGATGGCAAAATCGAGAGTACTCCAGGCTGGACTGAATCTGCATCCACATCTAGCAGCTTCTTTGTCAGGCAACACTGCTAATTCAGTGTCTGGATCCCAGAGGGCCGGTGTGGAAGGCATCTCCCCCGCACGTACACACCCTCTGATGACCGCACTTCCACTTGGAGAGCAGAAAGAGGTGTAACATCAGCCAGGGCAAGCTGAGTGTGCTCAGCCACATTTCATCATGACCGAGACAGACTGGGGCACAACATCTCCATCCGAGTACACCGTGAGAGCACTCTGTTCCCCCTGGTACTGGGAGTAATGAGATGATAAAACACAGGCACAAGGAGCGAGTTTGTCTTCATAAATCTAAAAGGCAGACATTGAAAAAGTGCCAGATTTATCTAATTCGTCATCTAAGGAAAAAGGCCCTCTGTCTCTTAAAAAAAAAAAAAAGCTATTCTAAAATATATTGAAAGCTATTTAAAGAAATTAAGTTATTTTAAAAAGAGCTGTTGACTTTACTGATGGTGGCCTACTTATTTTTCCACATCGGTGCCTTTTTTAAGCGTAGCAGCTGGCATTTATAGTCACCTCTCTGTTTATTTCACTAAAGTAAAGGCAGAGCTCAGCTTCATTTTCACAGCTCCAAGCCATTTCAAACATCAAAGGCACCTCACATACTGCTCCATCGCTGGGTACCTACAAACAGACCTGAGCTGTGAAACTGCAGCAAGGCAGCAATATTTTTATGGACTTGAACGTGCAGTCCCCTTTATATATTTTTAATATCATCTTAGCAAACACACAGAAGGTTAAAAGCTTTGACAAGGGTCAGCTCAAAGCAACACCATCCCAGCTGGAAGGGCAGGTGCCACAGACTGTGGAGGGGGCAAAGGCAGAGTATTCGGGGCAGGACAGCAGACCATGCCATGGTGAAAGGTGGCCACGTTTTTGAGGTTACCTGAGAGACTCCAGATTCACTTTGCTTGCTTTCTTATAAAAACTCTTTATATCGCACAGTCTTCAAGATATCTGGGTTGGAGCACAGTAGCCCGTTGAGTCTTGCATTTACTGGCACTGGTTACTGACGGTTTGTTTGGTGATGATGGTGAGTTTGGAGGCGAGGAAGGGAGGGACACAGCCGCTTACATCATCCCTTTGCAGAGAGCAAAAAGCATGGCTCTGACCCAGCACTTTGCAACAAGCCTGAGGATCCTGGAGCCAAGACGTGACACCATGGAGATGGGAGAAAAACACGCCGGAGCGAGGAGCATGCTTGGGAGTGAAGACCATGCCAGAGACCTCAGCCCTGGAGTTATTTTTAAAGCATACAGCAGTGGCCTCTACTGGCTCTGAGCAGGACATCAGTTTTGTTTCTTTTTGCAGTTTTTCTCCCTGCTTGGATGGGGCTGTCTGCAGCAATGACCAGTAGCCGCAGGGCACAGGTCCCCATTTCCCAAGGGAAAAGCAAGAGGCAGAGAGGCAGAAGTGAGTTTGCAGGATGCACAAGAGTGGTCATCGGAACCCCTAAACTAACAGGGCTGGTTTGGCACATCCAAAATGTGGCTGAGGAGGGGTTTGGCAAAGCTTGGTCCAAGTTCCTGAAGTTCACCTGACGTGAACCTGCAATGTGCTGCCTTTTGAGGCTGAGCAGCTGGGACCTTTGCTCTGCACCTGTCCTAATGCTGTGCCCAACCTGAGCTCTCCTCCGAGCTTGGCCGGTCAGCCCCTGGTCAGGCACTGCATTGCAAGGCAGGACGATGGGTGCCAGACCAGATTCTTCCCCAAAGCTCCCCCTGCCCATCCTCGCTGGGAGGGAAAACTCAAGCAGAGCGGAGTACAAGGGCTGCCCTCCTTCCACCAGCACATCCCTGAGGGATGGGGCTTTCAGGAGCCGCCTTCTCCTCCAAATGACCTCCCTGCCTTGCCGGGTTCCTGCCGGTGCTGCCTGCAGGCAGCAGCGACAGGCCCACCTGGTTTCACAGAGCGATGGGATGCACTGGAAGCTGCTTTCACGCGCACATCTTTAGTTTCAAGATCCATTTTTACCCAGAGTTACTACTCTTCATCATGGGTCCTATGGCCACTGAATGGCTTTAAAATCTGCTGTTACTGGCCTTCCTGTCCTCTTCCTGCGATCCCCACGGGGAACACCCCGCACTGCTCCGTGCTTCAAGGAGAGGCACAGGCAGGTGAGCACCATGACCAGCATCACCCAGCCCAGGTGGGAGCAGCACCCAGAGCTCCCATCTCCCCCTTTAGCTCCTTGGCTGCTCCTCCCACTGCCCACCATCGCTGCTGTGGTCCTCTCAAGGGCACAGACCTTCCAGCAGCAGCTACCCTTTTAAGACCATGCTACTGTTGTATTTATGTATTTATGATCAACAGCCCAGAGCAGCTGATAAACCCTCAATGCCAGGGCTATAGGCAGAGACGCGGTCACGTCTCGAAGGCTGCCTGCATCTGCTCCCCAGCTGCTCGCTCCCCGGGGCCACTGGAGAGGATACTGGGTAACGTGGCTAAAGGCTTGTGGGAGAGCTGCGGCAATCTTCCCCCGTATTACCCAGCCTTTAATTTGGCCCTGGTTGGGAGGAAGTGACAAGGACAATGCAGAGATCAGACACTCCAAATTTTTGCGCTCAGTGTGAATATTTTACATGCTCATCAAGCTGTGCAGTAAACGATGAAGGGCTGCAGCCAGCTGTAATTTAGCACAGTGGGATCAATCCAATATGAAGAGCAACAGACTGTATCTTTCCTCCATATGGACATCTCAACAAACATTTTATTGATTTAAACATTTCTCATCATCTATGGGAACAATTTATCACCGTGGTCTTTTAAAGCATCCCATTTTGTACTCTAAAGCTGTAGATGGGTTCAAGACTCGTACAAGCTTTTTCAACTTAAAATGATTAAAAATTGCAGCAAAACAGGGGATGGCCCCATTCTGAGGGCATCTGCATAATTAATGCTCTTAATTACTTGCTTTGCACTGAAATTGCTTTTAGCACCCCATAGGACAAAAAAATTGAAGCAGCTCCAGATCAAACTAAGTTGCAATTGAAACCGGAGAGCCAGAGCAGGTACTCCATACGGGTCTGGGGGCTGTGAGCGCTGGGGACATCTGCCCATCCCTCTGACTGCTTTGGAGGACTCCTGCACAAGGCTTCTCACAGCAAGCATTGCAAAATGGAAGATGCTGTTTTACGTGCAGATCCCCCCCTCCTTCTTCTAGAGCACCGATATATGAATACACAGAATCACAGAATCACAGAATCACAGAATGGTCGAGGTTGGAAGGGACCTCTGTGGGTCACAGAATCACAGAATCACAGAATAGTAGGGGTTGGAAGGGACCTCTGTGGGTCATCTAGTCCAACCCTCCTGCCGAAGCAGGGTCACCTACAGCAGGC
>Ga0065711_1044513_pt1 | contig 14057 bp, 8 predicted proteins | sample Hoacrofraction12_FD_59098 | JGI IMG/M metagenome (GOLD analysis project Ga0065711, IMG submission 59098) | Hoatzin crop microbial communities from Cojedes, Venezuela - Epithelial fraction 12 v2 (version 2) | ecosystem: Host-associated > Birds > Digestive system > Esophagus > Crop | place...
CCCCCCAAGACACCACACAGTCCAGAAATTCCCTGCTCCTTGTGTTGCATGTCTGGAATTCTAACAAGTCAAACCACAGGACTTAAGCCAAAAATTTGAATGGAGACAATTAAATTCTTCAACACTTGCAGAAATTAAGGAGTCATAATTTATACCGACTTTAAAATCCACCCCATCTGTTAATACATTTCTAACAATGTGATTTGTCACAGTAAAAAGTAATTAAATGCAATGTATAAAAACGAGTCTCATACTGTTTTATGCATAAAATATATTTTATTATAATTAGTCACCTGAACAAAGGATGACGAAGTGATTACAAACGGCAACACTTGCAGAATTTAAACATACAGGAGATGTAGGGCAAGCAAAATATTTTCTCTGTAAAGAATTGATTCGCACAGAACATTTAAATGGAAAACCAGAGTTTTATTTAGGTAATCCAATTGTCTTCAAGAAACAGAAAGTTTTGCAAAAGGAGAGCAGTTATGTACAGTGTTGGGATCTGATTCAGAGTCAATTAAAAGGCTCCTGCTGATTTCAGTGGCTTTCAACCAGCTTCCTCAGCGTGCCACTATGCTGAAGAGCTCCCTCACTGAGCCAATGGAAGGAATCAATGGTCTTTTACACTAAGAGAAGAATAACCCACCCGGATCAAATTGATCTCACTGGCTCAACTATACAAAAAGTTCACATTAAAGCTGCCCATTATCATATGAATAAGCAAACCTTTCTAATGCTGCTATTGTTTTTGCCGTTTCCATGTTATTTTGTTGTTTGTGTTTTTTTTTTTTTTACTTGACAGTTGCAGGCACACCTGTAGCATCTTATTTCTGAGCTAGAAAACAGAAAGCTCTTTGGTTAAGTGTAATACTTTCAGCTGTGAGGAGGTGTTACTATTTGTGTGCGCAGACTAAGCAAGAAACTGCGAGAAAAAAGGGAACTTCAAAAACATAGTAATAAACTCAGATATAATGAAAATCTATTTCAGGGGAGGGAGATGGGGTTTATGCCATAAGCAGCAACAGCAGGAAAAGCAGAGAAACAAAAAGAACACTCAGAGTGGCGATGATGAGTGGACCCATTTCTAACCTGACTCAGCCAGATCGCTTAGAAAGCTTGTCCCTCTCGGTCGTTTAGCAAGAGCCGCTGGTAATCACCAGACAGCCTTCTCCAACAGAGCAGTTCTCTGCAGCCTCCCGAAACAAACAATCAGACATAGACATTTAGGGTCAGAACAGATAGTAATGTCTGTCCTTCTAATTTTAGACTGAATTTTTAATACGTCTCTGAAACTTCAACCTCCTTCCTTCCCTTCCTGCAGCCATAGCCTCTGAAGTTTTCTTCTGCTTTTGGGCAACGAGGATGTTGTTCATAATGTTGAAAAGACAAAATCCAAAGAACTTCTGTTTGAATTTCTGGAGGGGTTTTTCTTCCTTATTTATGCCTCTTAAACTGAGAATTTAAATTATGTAAATTTCAGTTGCCAACATTATATTATGCTTGTGCATGCTTCTTGTTTCTTTAATCAGCTCTTACCCCTGTGATGTAGGAAAAGGACAAACTGCAATAAACAACAATTAAATTTTCCAGAAAGCAGCACACACAAAAGCGTTAGTGATCTTCGTCATCCCTCTTTTTACCTATTTATGCCCAAAATCTAGCTAATCAGTATTACCCATGGCTAAGATCACTGTAGCCCAGAGCATGGCTGGGCTCAATCACATTGACTCTTAAGCAGAAAAAGAACAAGTGACATTGTTTGTAACTCAAACATCACTACCACATTTCACTTCCAACACTTAATAATAAAAAACAGAACCTCAAAGCCTTCATTATTTAAGTTAAACAATGAAATTGTTACTGTGTCTCTTGAAGCTCTGCATTGCTCCCCGTGTCTTAGGACTTCTTTCCTGGAGAGTGACGAAGAATACATTTCATAAGACAGATATGTGCAAAGCAAGGCCTCTTTAGTTCAGCTCCAGGATTACAGGTTGCCATGAAATGTGGAAGAAAAAGAGAGAAGGGATTTTGCCAGGAAAACAGGATAAAAAGCAGTTTCATCTCACTGTCAAGGTAAGTTATAGGGAGGCAGTTTTACAAGCCTGTTGTCTTCTTCACCTTCCCTGTTACCTGGGAAATGCTCAGAATAATAATAAGAAAATGTGAAAATGCCTCAGCCTGTGCTAGCAAGCCAGAGCAGTGTTGACAGGATTACAGAAATTGCCGAATTAATTCCTTCTTTGCTAATATCCACCCCAAGAACTCCATTGGTAAACAATCAACAGTTCAGGGAGATAAACTCAGGAGCTCAGTACCAAATCTGACTACTCTTCTTTCCCGCTGGGTCTCGCCTGCCACCAGGGCTGCTCCCGCGGGCAGCGGAGATGGGTTCGGGGCAGGGGCAGCCCCCGACCCCGCACACTCCCCTCAGCCACCCAGTAATGCCACAGAGGTGGCTGGCCAGGAGTGATGGCCATCGGCCCTGCAACCTCCCAAAGGCAGGGTGACCCTCCTCTTTGCTTCTCTTCCACCAGGGCTTGGGAAGGGGAAAGGCATAGCTTGACCTGGATTTTTTATTTCTTTTTCTTTAATGGAACAGGAATTGTTCATCTAGGAGTGTACATGCGCTTGTGGGAGGTTTGCTTTCCACGAAGCCCCGTGAGGAGAGAGATGGATGTCCCTCCCATGGGCTGCAGCTGATGCGCTATCCGTGTGAGCCCCAGACTAAAACCAGGTGTGACAGTGACCAGCAGTTGGAGCTTTTATGTGGCTTGAACGTATATGCACAGGACTTCCAAATTATGACTCATTCCTTGGTGTCTTGTAGATAATAAAATCCTGCTCCAATGTTTACACATCCAAAGAAGCAGAAATCACTATGATTTATGTTTTCCCCTCTCCCTCTATTAAAAAAAATCAGAAATTAAAAAAACCTACCAAAATAATAGTAGAAAGTTTTCATAAACCCACCTTTCTGAAATAAAAATTCATTCCAGTCCCCTAGATTTTCCCAGTGACTTGATAGCAACCATTGTGTGTCTTTATCTCTTCCTTAAAGGAATAATAATAATAAAAAATCTTACAACTCACAAAGCTGCCCCAATTCGTTGCTACACTCATTTGCATGTACATTTTATTCCATTCTTCTGTCCTTTATTTGTGTCCTCTAGATGGTTAACTCCACAGGGAAGGGATTATATCTTTTCTTTCTTATACAGTTCAATGCATAATGCTCCCCTACTGGTTCCTTTGGACACCACTGTAATATAAATATAAATATTTACTACCACTGCTAGCACCTACGAGGAATTATCCCAATAGCTGAACAATCGTAGCCAGTAAAATTTTAAAGATCCTGGTTTGGCAAATGCGTGTGAATTGCTGTTACGTATTGATCCGTATGTGAACGACACCTGTAAGACCTGCAGCCAGCCGGGTTAGCTGCTGTAGCTCCTCATTTGCCAGCACTGTAGGGGCTCTGTATCACTGCTAACCTATATATGCAGTAGGTTACGTGCCTCACACTGCATCAAATTATTTTCCTTTTCGTGGGACTTGCCATTAGCAGGGAAAGAAATTATAACCTCTGTCCGGGAAGTTCTCTGCCTGTGCAATCCTCCTCCCTTTCATTTGCAGCGTGGCACGCTAAGAGCTGGCAAGACAGACTGTATGCAAAGCCGTTCTGTAAAAAAGGTACGACACAAGGGACTACTCGTAAATGACTAATTTTCTCCCTTCTGCACAGTTCCCTGCTATATATTATATATTATGGTCTGGTGTTACAGGGAGGTTATATACTTGCCACATGGTAAAAGTTTTCATGACGGCTGACTCCACTTTCCACGGTTAAATCTACCGTTTTTCTAACGCGCACAGGCACATGTGTCCTTTTAAAGTCAAGCTCAAATGAAATACAGTATCAAATGAAAGTAATATTACGGCAGGTGCCTCAGTTTCAAATTGTTTTTCTTAGATTGATAGCAAGCTTTTACTCCGGGAGAAAAAGTCTGTCTTGCCAGTAATTCTCTATTATATGAGGTTTTAGGTAGAACAGCTGTATGAATAGTGAGGGAATTTGCTTTCTCCTTTGAGCTCTAAAATGGGTCCATCTCTGAAGTATAGCTACTCTTCAGTGCTGGAAGTTCTGTGGCAGTCCTTTGAGGCAGACAGTTTCTTGCCTACCCAAAACCAGAGGCAGATGGGTTGTGCTTGGAGGGTCTTCAGAAGATGTTGCTGATTCAGTCTCCCCTGGAGATTGTCCTGCAAAGTCCTAGGCTGATGTTATCATACCAATAACCACAAAGCGATGACTCGACATCCTTTTCTCTGTGCCATCGCAGTGGCTTTCTGACCACATGGCAGTCTCTGTTCTGCAAAACAAACATCAGGTCTGGACCTGCTGCTAAGACGAAGGTGTCAGCTCAAGTGTGCCTGTTCGGATGTCCTGAGGAAGCAGAGAGTTTGGTGTAGTGCATGATTTCTGCTCAGTGGGTAGACCTGACCGTGAGGAGAAGCTGCAGAGGCTTATGGGCAGCTTCCTTGTGCTTGGCAGGGAACATCTGCACCAGCTTTCTCTTTCCTGACCTTTAGATGGCTGCACGAGCCAACTGCTCTGGAGTTTCATCTTGGTCAAAGGAGAAAAATGAGCAGGTTTTAAGGAAATGTTCATTTATATGTATCTTCTGGGGTGAGATTAATCTCTTCTCCAACTGCTTCTTCCAGCCTCTCTTTGATGTCTGGGTAAACACCACTTCTAGCCGGTACACATATTTCAGGGGGAAAAGTGACTCTGGCATCACGATCCTGCACTTTCTTTGCCATCCACTTCTAAACTGAGAACTAGACACCAACCTTGCAAAAGTGCTGTGATATGAAGTAAACAGGAGCTGATTTATGCAAGTAACACAGGTTTCTTGTTTTCTGCCGATTCCTCCTTCCTCGTCCTTAGACTGCCATTGAATCCTGCTTCCAGCTGTTGTATTTCCCATTGCTTCCCAGGCAAGGTTTCTTTTCCCCTCCTCACAGTTTGCTTGTATTAGTCCATATGTAGAGTGAACCATACCATGAAGTTATCTAGATTGCACCTCAGATGTTGAGGCTATCCCAGGAGATATCCTTAAATGTTCATTGAACCGAAACAAAACCGAAAATACAGTTTTTGTAGCAAGTTAGGTCTGTAGCTTGAGTCAACAAATGGAAATTGTTGACTTCCAAGCAATGACCCAACTTCTTCAGTTTGCCTGAAGAGAAGCCCTCATACTTCATGGCTTGATCCATATCTTTGGTTCAGCACACAGGGTAACAGCGTTTGGCTTTCCCCTCTGTTAATGCAGATAATGGGTGTCTGTCCAGAGTCACTAAATATCACTTTTCCTTGAGGCTGAATTAGCTGCTAGCTTAATTTCTCAAAGCTAGTGGGACTTTGCTGCATTATTTCATTAGCATTTCATTAGCGTGTCTACAAGACTGTTTTTCAAAATTTTCAACCTAGCGTTTGAGAGGGCTGTAAAACTATTTGGAAAATAAAGTCATCTTCTATTTTGATGACAGAGGCCGTGTCCTCACTAACCTTTGGCTGTGCGTTGCGATGCTCCTGGAGCCATGGTGGTCACGGTCCTGCAAATTCATCACCCGTGAGCTTATGCTGGGGCTCCCCGTGGGGCCAGGCATCACAGGCGGCCAGCGTGGGCATCGCACCCCAGGCTGGAGCTGGGATGCAGCAGGGTGGGTGCACGCCGCGCACAGGCGTCTGGCAGCGCTCCCAGGTCCTGCTGTCTAGACGCAGCCAGTGGCTTAATTAACAGCTGAATAAAAGTTAGGCTGAAACTTAAATGCTTCTTGAGTACTTTTGTTGTTTGCTGGCAGCCTTTCCGGCCTGTGCGGAGGAATACCCCTGTACCAACGTGCTCCAGTCTGGCACAGCTAGCTAACACGGCTTGTGGAGAGTGGCTCTGGTGGGATCCACAGCCTAACTAGTGGCGCACGGGGCCACGCCAGCTGTTTTGGGGCATCTTACCTGGTCTCCATGGTGTGTCCACCATGAGTCCTGTCAGTCCTGAGTCATACCTCCCATCCCACATGGGTGTCTTCAATGCTTGAAGACATCTAAAATCACACCAGACACATGTTCGGGCACCTGAGTGACATGCTGTGTGACTTATACCCACATTCCCCACATGCAGGGACAGTATAAGCCATTTCCTTCTCTTCAGAGACTGTAGGTTCGGTAGTGAAGATGGTTACACGTGTGAACGTGGAAACCAGATCAATGCGATGCACAAAAATTTAGCCTTTCCTGGTTTAGGTGTTGCTAAATTGGTACCATCAGACCAACCAGGAGCCTCAGCCTTCGATTAGGACTTCGTTGTGCTGGGTACTGCACAGGCTGCAGAAACCAGCAGTGTCTTTGCTCCAAGGAAAAGGCAGAACCTGGAGAAATGGAAAGAATCAGTGTTGACTGATAATCTTGAGATCGTCACAGGAAACTCTTTCCAGGCACTGGAAAAAGTCTAAGAGTACCTGTGCACAAATTTAGCATGGAAAAGAGGAATATTCTGCCCAGTCATAATTAGTGGGGACCTACTTTAAATAAAGATGAAAGGTTGAATGACAACAGGTCGTGCAAGCTCCTACCAATGAAAACAAGAAACTTTTCTGATGCAGTAGTAAAGAGAGAACGAGTGGGAGAAACACAAAAAATCCTGCAGACTTGGCTAGGTGGGAGCAGGGCAAAAAAAACACTGCTCAAGTTCACAGGAAAGGATTTTGCAGTATATGCTCTTGTATGGAAAAGCTGTGCCTCCTCGGTTAATATATTTTTGCCAAAGTTTGTCTTTCTTCTTAAAAATAAACAAGTATTTCTCATTTCTCCTTCATCCTGTCCCCCTCAGTAAAGTTCTCTGCAGAGGAATGCTGGATTAAAAAAATTCACTGGCCCAAGTGACAGAGCACCGATTTTGCTCCTGTTCTGTGAGATGGGGCAGCAGCTTCTGGTCCCCTTACCAGCTGTTACTCATAGAAGCATTTGTGCTTTTAAATGAAAATATTATTAAAATGCAATCTGTGTTTGTGCTTCATATGTTTCAGGTCTTCAAAGCAAACAGACATCACGTGGACAACAGAAAGAGCTTGGACAGAGGTTTCTCAGTCAGTTTCTATTTCTGCTCCCACTACACTAACATAAGGCTCTCTTCAAGGATATTCCAATACCAAATAAATATTAACTACTGATATCCTTAAAGATCTTAAAACTTTTCTATTGTCAATGTATTTAATGAACGTCTCCTAAAAACATCATCTGTCTTGTTGTAGCTCTCTTCCGCCTCACCCATGCATAGACTACTAGGCAAGGAGGGACCGTTGTGTCATACACTCTGAGGTCCTCTGTCCCACAGGCAACGTGACTTTCCTGAATTCATTCCTGTTTGAATTGGAGCAGGTATTTCAAACAAACAAACAAACAAACAAACAATGAACTTCACACACATGACTTTTAACTTAGGATTGTGGAAACCACACATGGAGGATGTTGCTGTCTGCATAAAAAGCAATGGTTCCTCTAGTTTGGCGTGTGAAAATCAAACCTAGTTTTGTCAGAAATGAGACGGAAAAAAGGTCTATTTTTAAAGAAAATGCACCAATGAGCTGTACTTCAGTCAGAAAAAAAGAGCAGCCTTTGATTCCCGTGAGCACTGCCCATTCAAAGCCTGTAGTGAAGACTTCCTAGTTTGCCAGACAGTTGGTGGAGTCAGCCATGCCAAACTTGGCATGTATTTAAGAGATATACAAACACAATGGATTAGCCGTATTTATATTTTACCCTTCACCTCTTACGGGGGTCACGTTCTCAGGAGAAGGTGACATCATTGTGAAACTTCACCCCGCTTAAGCCCCAAGGAACATGTCTCCTTATTTAAAGATCAGATTATCCCTTCTTCATTGTTTTGCGTTTGATTTTGTTTCTTTTCTCCATTTTGGGGAAGGGCAGCTCACTATTTTGAAGAGGTGATGGAGCATGTCAGGATTTAAGGAGTGAAAGGGAAGAGATTGGTTTGGATTTTCTGCCTCCCCTTTGTGCGCTCTGAAGCTCAATATACTTGAAGTGGTGACTGCAGGTACATGGGCAGAAGGAAGCTTTTGTGCTCTTATAAACCCCAGCGTTCGCTTGGACTATACCTCTATAGTCAGAAGACAGGAAAGAAGTTCAAACAGGTTTTTCGCCACTTTCCATTTCAATGGATGTTTATTAGCAATATTGCCAAGTCTCAGAGATCAGCATTTTAAAGTGCTGATAAGGTGTTTGGTGCACGTACAGATAACACAATGCAAGGAGCAGTAACAACTATAGATGTCCCTCTTTCAAAGAAAGCTGGAGGACTAAGTGTTGCTCACATCTGAGTTTATAATTTTCTGCAAATGGTAGCTGGGTGTTAATATACGGGAAACAACTGCAACCACATGGCTTCTCCCACTGACGTCTCTTCTAGACAGTTTCTTACTTCACCAGCCCCAAGCAAGCTCCTCAACTTCAGCAGGTTTGTAAACTCTGCATAACTGTGGAAAACACCTATCTTTCTATGTCATCTTTATCTACGACAGTTTGCAGAATAAGGAGAGCAAACCTGAACCCCACGTCATGAATCAAGGGAGTTTCTCATGTCAAGACTTTTTAGCAGTTTTTAAAAATATTGCTAATATTAATTCATTGTATTTTATATTAATGGATGTGACAAACACGGCAGACATAGTAATTTCAGGAGAAAACAGTTTCAAAGAAATATGGTAAAGCAAGTGACTCAGTGAGATATTGGCAATTCTGAGGGGAACTCATATCATTGACCATATGGAGGTGACAAAGTATCACTTCAATGCACTGTTCGAAGATAAATATGAGAATAATGTCATCTTAAATGTCTGCTGAAAGCATGGGTTATAATTATGTGAATATTTTGGACACTGTCTTCTTACTGAAGTTGGGTGAATACTGTCGTGAACGTTTGATTAGATATTTAACTGGATTTGCTTCTGCCACACTCGCACCTCTTTTACACTCACTTTCCAAGCACTGCAGTGTATTCTAATTTTACTGACATAAGCATCTGCAAAAAAAGCAAATTTCAAGGTCATATATTTAAGTATTCATTGGAAAAGGCATTATAATTTAACTTGCATGACTATTCATGCTAGAAATACTTGTATAATTATCTCATTTGAGCAAAGGCTTGAAATCAGAAAAAAAAAAATAAAACTGCCCTTAAAAAAGCAGCTGTTTTCATGGTAGTGTCCTAGTCTCACTCATCCTCTCACTGGGTCAGTCATTAACAGGGAATTGAGACTGGGAAAAGCTCCACGTGCATTTTGATCCTGGTCTTGCTCCCACAGAAGTCGGCCACAAAACTTCCACTGATTTCAATAGCGCCGCATCAGAGCCTGCACCCGCGTAAGCATGAAGGAAGGGAACAAGAACAGCACCATGCAAGATACGTGACCAGTCGTGATTTACTTAGAGGAAAAATATTAACAGGGATTACCAAGTACTTGCAGCCACCTCTGTTAGCATTGAGCTGCATTCTGCTGTGTTATATTTCTTTGTGTCAAATTCTAAATTCTGACCATATGTAGAAACTAAATTGGGCTATTCAGGATCTGCACCTTTGGGCATTACACAGTGTGTAATCTAGCTCCCATACTGTGAGGGACACACGTGCCCAAGTCTTTTTTTGGCTTATCTTCCTTTGTCGTTTTCATCTGCAGTTCTTTTTACTATCAGTTTCTCTGAGGTAGGAAAAAGCTCCCCAGCAAGTACCCCTGCAGTGGTAGTGCTTTAAGGAAGGCAATGGAGGAAATCTCATGGCGTGATTTACAGTTTGATCTCTTAAATATATTTACAGATATTCATTTTGTTTGCCATGTTCAAGCTTTTGATATAGGAGGAGGTGTTATTTCTGTGGCAATTTCCACTTTATTAATTCTTGCAGTAGCAGTTGTTTTGCTATTTTTGCTCCCTGTAAGCAACACGGGGCTTTTCCTGAAGCTTCAGGGGTTTGATCTTACAGAGCTTCCGAGATTTGGTTTCTCTAGGTAAAGAAGCTCTTTTGTTTCCACCTGAGCATCCAAACTGTGTTCAAAGAGAGGGGAAGGTAAAATTAAGAGTGAATCAGCATGTTATTAGATCTGCTGGAATTAGTTTTAAAGGGAAGGGCAAAGAGAGTCGTGTCTGGTGAAGAACACCTGATCAGGCAACAGCTGTGCATCAGCTCAGGCATCGTATCGCTGCTCCAGTCTGCAGAAATAACTACGGAGGGGCAAAGTCTGAGGATGCTTGTGGACCGCAGCTTTCATCCCTGTAAATCGATCTGCTATTCATCGAGTGCATGCCTGCATGCATCTGTACCTGCAAGGAAAGCGGGAGCTGACTTTGGGGCGTATTTGAACTATCTGCTGCGAGGTGTACCCGCCTTGCCTTCTGTCCAGCCAGAGACCAAGAGACGTGACCCCCGTGAAGCGGCGGATGCTCACAAGGAGCCAGGGTCTCGTGCTTACAGCTCAGAGCTGCGCTCAGGAGCCCTTCAGCCTTTATACAGCACCTAAGTCTCAGGAGGAGTAAAATCTTGCGGACGTTAACAACCGCAATAGTAGCTGTGAGAACACAGCACTTAGGAAAATAAAGCCTTGCCTCCAGTGTTGTATTGTAGTAAAAGATAAAGAAAAATCCCAAACAAACAAACCCAAAACCTAAAACCTAAAAAAACCTAAGAATAGCTAAATAGCTAATGACTGGTTAAAATACTGACCTCTCTTATTAGACCAAAGTAATCCTCGATACAAAGGTTTGGGAAGGTGCACAACGAGAGTCTCCCAGTGGTGGCATTAGAAAAGCGAGAAGTCTAATTCAGACCGCAATCAAATGTGGAAATTGTGTTATAGAGAGACGCTAATTCTCCAGAGAACGTGGTAGCTGTCACCGATAAATACACTGCCAAGGCCTGACATACTCCGGTTCACGTAACCCACCCATCCATCACACAGGTACATATGTATGCACTTAAAAGCCTCCCAAATTCTATTTCCAGGGCCTGATCCCTGCAAGGCTGAGGGACACAAATAACCTCGCTACATGCCAGTAATCCCATTATCAGGCAGGATCGGGCCCTGATGCCGAACGTACCGTCTCGCTGCTTCTAATCAAAATGCAAATGGCTCACGCCGCGTTTGGGTTAAGCAACAAACACCAGGAATATTTTGAGTTTTTGTACTCCATGGAATTAAGAAATCTTCGAGGATATTTGTCAAGAGGAGGTTGCATCATTATATTTTTCTGTGTTCCAGTTGTGTTAGCTATGTTAATGTATTACAATTTTAAAATCATGTTTTGCTTCCCAAATCCTTCTATGTTTTTTACAAAAACATCTTTATCATTACATTTGCATTTTAAAAGACTGCGGATGTTATACTTACAATGGGTATTATTTACATTTCAGATTTCCATATATCTGCACCAACTGGCTTTGCTGGATCCCTGATACAATCACGCTTTCCATTATCCGTCTTCTTCTGCTACAAAGATAATTCGCTTTACCTCCAAACTTTGCTAGTCACGCTTTGTATAATAACTCATGTCTTACTATCCCTCGCAAGTTCGGTGGCTCGTTAATATAGCTCTTACAGATAGGGTGCACTACATATTGATCTAATTAAATGTTTTTGAATTAGGACAACAATAGTAATGGGATTAATTATTGTAATTTGTGCAGCAGAAGTATATACATAAATAGGCAATTTTTCCCCCGTATAGCCGTCAGAAAATGAATTTCAGACATTAGGACCTGAGAGACCAGAGAGCTACAGCTGCTGAGCTAGTGTCCCTCCCATAGTTCTGGCCAGCAGCTCTGACATCCCTGCACAAAGTAATCACAGATCACAGCATTTAATCACTGAAAACAAGCACTCCAGAGGACAGCAGTGTCAATATCCCACTCTCTCATTATCTGTTTGGATTGCACATCCACACTGTCAGATAAACAGAGTGGAAAATTAAGATTAAAAATATGGTAATTTCATTTCAGGCAGCAGGCACCACTCACTGCCCCTATTATGCTATTGATTACCTCTGAATTCAATTTTTCTTTCAATGCAAACTTTAATCTGTTTGCTACCCAGCAATTCAACTCCCCAAGGGCTATTTGAGAGTAAGTAACCATTTAATCTGATGCTAACTGAAAAATCACCGTCCTTAATGAATTGTGTAAATCATTCAGCTCTAAAGCACCTTTGACTTCTATTTCATTTTTTATTTTCTACTCAATATAGGAAGGGATCGGCGTGTGAATAATTACAAAGTAGCAAGTATTTTTAAATAGAGCAAATATGATAAAAACCCTATTATAGTGGGGCATGTGTAATGAACAGTACTTTTTAATTTCAAAATAGCTATTCATTAAAAAAGAATGGGAGATTAAAAAGAGAGGCTCAAAGCTCAAGGTAAAAGTTGATAGACATTGTAATTACATGGTTAATTTCAAAGATTTATATGCTGTTATGATTTAAAAGGAATTTTTATGACCTGACATTTTCATTTGAGAAGATTTTTTATTTAAAATTAATCTTCTAGCTCCTATTCTTAATTATTTCTTGGCAAGCGATAAATGGGAATACAAAAAATGCCCTATATCAAATTTTCAGCAGAATAAATGCATGTGAATTTGTGAACAGCAATAAAGTGGTCCTACTTACCCTACTCGAATCGCTTTACATTGAAATCCCAGGCTAAAATAAATTCTTTGTATATGGAAATTATTGACACTTTTAGGAAGGCTCTTAAGCTGCAGATTCACACCGTGATTTTTATTTTCCCGAGTAAGAAACACAGGACACTTTGGCTAAGCCAAAATTGCCTCTCTACTTTGCAATTCAGTTTTTGGCACACCTTTCCTCCTCCTCAGCTTCGACGGGTTTTCTTCCCAGCTCCCAGCAAAGGGACTGGCAGTCTGGGCAGGGACTTTGCCTCCCGAATTTCCTCCAGCCTTGGCGGCGAGGAGGGAAGCCAGGGGCTGACTCAGGCCAGACGCACGCTCAGGCGCTTGTTCACACCCGGCTTGGCAAGGCGTCCCTGTCCTGGGCTCACCAGGCTGGGCAGGCTGCGCCCCGGGGATGCTGCCCCGTCCGCACGCTCAACGCTGTTCTTCTCAGAGCCGGCACCAAGGCGGGAGCTCGGCTACGGCCACCGCCGACGCCACGTCCTTCCCTCGACGCTGGTGACCGTGCCTTTTGTTGTGACTGAGCTGAGCACGCAGGGCAGCCTGTTACTAAAGCTGCCCGGGACCCCTCTAATTTTCCCAGCACCAAGGGAGCGCACCCCGTGCCACTGGGCAGGGCTCCCGCTCCTCCCTCCGCTGGGTCCCATGCGGGATGCGGGATGCGGGATGTGGGATGCGGGATGTGGGATGCTCTCTCCCTCACAGTGCAGTAAGCGGAGGGGTGAAGCAGCGCACCCCAAAACGCATCTCCCACTAACACACAGCGCTGTGGACAGCTGCAACAACAAGCTGGAAAGCAGCCCCTGTTCCCAGTCCTGGTCTTGGCCCTCCCTCTGCAAAATGGATCCGGCAAAAGCACGTGGGGACTGGGAGCTTTTTGCACAGCACCCGACAGAAGGTGGCCCTGCCCTCCCTCCGCAGACACCCCCAAATCCGCACAGCCCCACTGCTTTCAGATGGAGCTGCACAGCTGCCGAGGGAGCCCTGCCAGGTCGGAGCGGTTGGCAGCGTCTCTTTTCTCTACAGCAGCAGCATGCTGAGTGAGGGGAAGGACGGGCTCTGCCTCCCCAGCGCTACACGGAGGGAGCCCGCAGGCAGCGGGGCCGGGGGTGGCTGGGTCCCTCACTGCCTGCACCCCAGCGAGTGGGAGAAGGCAGCACCAGCTCCACTCCCTTTGCATCAAGAAGAGTGTGGCCAGCAGGACGAGGGAGGTTCTCCTTCCCCTCTACTCTGCCCTAGTGAGGCCTCATCTAGAGTACTGTGTCCAGTTCTGGGCTCCCCAGTTCAAGAAAGATGAAG
>Ga0065711_1044514_pt1 | contig 14057 bp, 9 predicted proteins | sample Hoacrofraction12_FD_59098 | JGI IMG/M metagenome (GOLD analysis project Ga0065711, IMG submission 59098) | Hoatzin crop microbial communities from Cojedes, Venezuela - Epithelial fraction 12 v2 (version 2) | ecosystem: Host-associated > Birds > Digestive system > Esophagus > Crop | place...
CTGGGCAGCCTGTTCCAGTGCTCCGTCACCCTCAGAGGGAAGAAGTTCTTCCTCATGTTCAGACGGAACTTCCTGTGCTTCAGTTTGTGCCTGTTGCCCCTTGTCCTGTCACTGGGCACCACTGAAGAGAGTCTGGCCCCATCCTCCTGACACTCACCCTTAAGATCTTTATAGGCATTTATAAGGTCCCCTCTCAGCCTTCTCTTCTTCAGGCTAAACAAGCCCAGCTCCCTCAGCCTTTCCTCATAGGACAGATGCTCCAGTCCCCTCATCATCCTCGTAGCCCTCCGCTGGACTCTGACTGAGTTTAAAGAATTTCCTAGCAGGTCACAGTGTTTGTTACTAATTGCACTTCCATTTTAGGTTGATTTAAGAGATAAGGCATTCTTTTTGAAACAGTAGTACATCTTAACACAGAGAAAACTTTTTTCACCCCATATCATTCCCCATAATTGCTGCATCATAAAAGGACCTAGACAGTACAATTAGGGTGAGCTTTAGGTCTAATGAGTGATACACAAACCCACAAAACAGCGCCTGCTTCCAAATACTTACACCCTAAGCTTCTGTTCTACACAGGCACATTCACATACCAAACCTTCTTTCACACGAGCAGTTCAACTGGTGTACATATATAGTTGTACAAGGTATGGCAGGTAAATGACTTGACAGCAGACAGTAGAAAAGCCAGTGGCAGAAGCACAAAATGACATCTCTCAGCCACCTTTATTTTAAAACCACATAGACAGTAGATATGTCTGGAGAAGAGAAGGCTCCAGAGAGACCTTAGAGCAGCCTTCCAGTACCTGAAGGGGCCTAGAAGAAAGCTAGAGAGGGACTGTTTACAAGGGCCCGTAGTGACAGGACAAGGGGTAATGGCTTTAAGATGAAAGAGGGTAGATACAAGGAATAAATTCTTCACTATGAGGGTGGTGAGGCCCTGGAACAGGTTGCCCAGAGAAGCTGTGGATGCCCTCTCCTTGGAAGTGTTCAAGGCCAGGTTGGATGGAGCTCTGAGCAACCTGGTCTAGTGGAAGGTGTCCCTGCCCATGGCAGGGGGGTTGGACCTAGGTGATCTATAAGGTCCCTTCCAACCCAAACCATTCTATGATTCTATGATACGTAACACAAGAATCTGCTTCTGACCATTCAGACACCCAGAGAAAAGAAGCCATCAATAAAACAGAAGGAAGTTAGTTACTTTTGTCTTCTCAAAGGACACATTTCTGGCAATACAAAGGTATCACAAAATTCTTTCTTTTAAAGAAACTAAACAGTCACTACAAAGCAACACTGCTGCATTTATAGCACTGCTTTATTTTAAAAAGGTACAGTTTCTGCCACCTAGCTGCTACATGTAGGTTTATGTACACCTATATCTAAAGCAGTTTCAGCATTTCAGAGATGAAAGCTTATTCACAATATAACACACTTTTGAAATAGTGTATGTATTCCAACATTAGTTGATACCATTAAATGCACATATAAGGGGAGCTATCACCCAGGAAGGCTGCAGTTAAAGTAACAGTTAACACTTCATTACGGAAAAATTAACAGGCTTTTCGGGTTGTCTTTGCATTTTTACAGAAGACTGAAAAATTCAACTCAGAAAGCACAACCAGCATGTTCCCTGCAGCCCTGGCAATCAATTTGGCACTTCCCAACACATCCGTGACACTGTCAGAAGCCCTGTTTCCAATCAAGTATAAGCACATTTAACGTTTTTTGCAACTATGAAACAGTATAAACTTTGCAATTATACTCAGAATCTCCACCACAGACCAAATTCTTACTTATTACAATGCATTTGATTGCTAGACAGAAAACAGTGGTAACAGCAGTTGCAAAAAGAAAGTGTTGTGTGGTTCTGGGAAAAAAAAGTTCAAAGTCAAAGCTTCTACGCATGTTACCCATGCCTGAAACATCCATCAGAAGCCAATAATCATGCTTTCATGTGTCACTTCTCTACACAAGCGTAATCATTTGTATCCAAGTTGCAGTGTACTTCATTTCCACAAGAGCTATCTCCTACCATGGTAGCGATCTTCAACCACAATTTCCAAATCGGTGCTCATAACATGAAACATGTTTTGTAGATCTTATTATAACGAAAAGTTGTTTCATGGACTATCAAATAGCAATGCATATTTCTGTAATTACTTACCTGAAAGATGAAGCTAAGGAAATATTTCATTTGGTCTTTAAAGCAACGTGCCAGCCAAACCAAAATTATTCCAATTCATGCTGTATGCACAACCCCAAACCATTTTTTTCCTACTTCTAATACAAAATATGACTTTTACTGTCTGTTAAAGCAAGCAAGCATTTGCAACGGTAATAAAACACTGCTGCAAAGCCTCAAATCAGCTAAATTTTACCTGCTGTGCATGTTCCTGTGTGTCTTTTTAACACAAATATGCACTTACAGACCCTGATCTAACAGACCACTTACAAGTTCTACAGCTAAGCATATCAAGTATTGCCTCTTGTGCTCAAGATGCTGTTTGTCGGTGTGTCTAGGGATAAGCACATATATTAGTGCATTTCTGAACTGGGACAAAATTTTGCATTAACGAGCATGCACCACTAATACATTGCACCCCGAGACACAGTTCCTCTCTGAGAATTAATTATCTAAATAAACGTGCATTTGATTTCACGTTTTAGCCTATTTTTTTTTCAAACAGGCACTTCATACTCCCATTTGCACACACTGCCTCTCTGCAGCTTGCCACATAACGGGGGAAGGAGGGGCCGACACCGAGCATTATGAGAAGACAACTAGTCCTAAGTCTTCAGAGACGAGTTGTCCATTTCAAAGTAATCTTCATTACTTTTAAAACTATTTGTATTTGGAAGTTTCAGAAGACAGTCATCCACTAATGTAACGTTTTGTAGAAAACAACTCTCTAAAAATAATTAATGCTTTTATTTTTTAAGCTCTTCACCCAAAACAAGGCAAAACCATGTTAACCCTCCTGTTCCTTGCAACATTAAGGCAACAACACCTGGCTATAGATCCTCCTACTTATTCTCATGGAGGAGTGAACTGCTTCAGAACTTTAAAAAAAAAAATTACTGGTTTTTTCCTTGTAGGTTCCTTTACAGCAACCGCCAATAAGTATCCAGTAAATCATGGTTAATTTTTAACTTTAAATACAGCACTGACTCAGCTCACTTTGGGTGAAGAGGTTAATAAACTCCTGTTAATTGCAAGAAGTTCAGCTGAATGTAAAATCTTCAAAGACACCTGCATTGGATGTCTACTGAGGCTCTTCTACCACAACGGACTTTTTAAAAATTAAATTGGCCTGCAGGAAGCCTTTTGTCAAAAGATGACCTGTATCAAGGCAAATTGAAACCTCTCAGGATAGCCCAACTAACACACAGTCTCCAGTAGAGAATATATAAGCCATTTAGAGAAGACAGTCCAAAGCCTCCAGCACTTCTACCATCACATTAATTACATTTACTGAACAGGTGGCAGTAGTGAGATTTGAAAAAACAATTCCGTAATGTGAAGTAGCCTAACACCTATGGAAGCTGTACAGGGCAAAAAGAAGTCTGTGCAATTATTTCACAGCACTGTAAATTAATTGCACTTCCAGTTTTCGGGACACTGTTTTAGTGGAATTTTGCACCTTGCTGTAAAAAACACGAAAGAAAGTTCTTCTCTTCCTTCTAAAGGGAGTTTGAGGACAGTGAGCAGATCTTCACCAACAGCTGCTTGTACCAGATCACCAAAGCCACAGCAGCAAAGCGATGCTCGAGCAGTAGCTATAAGCAACTTCACTTCCCTTGCTGTGGTAACTCCCTAACTGTTTCAATAAAGGGCAGCTGTTGTGCATGACCCAATTGAATACCCATTTTTGTTTTGTTATGGCTTTGGGGAAGGAAGATAGTGTTGCACACAGAATTCAGTGTTGATTAAAAAGCACTAACATTTGGCTGAACAAAACCCAATTTAGCCCCCTGGGCCTGTCTGACCCACTAACCACTGCTTCCTAACTGCTCTGTTATAACAAAGTTTGCCTGAAAAATGCAGAGCTTGCAGGGCAAAAAAATATGACACTTATGTCAGTTTTGCAACATGTCCTTAACAACATTACTGTGAAAATCCCCATTCCCCAACCCTCAAATTTATTGTTTTTAAATTACACATTTGTAACAAAGATGTAATAACTGATGGAGCCTCTTTAGTGACCGAACAGGGAATGCACTGAAGTATCAGACAGACGTATTACATCGCTCAAATGCAGACAATAAATTTATAGCAAGATCTTGTTTCATTACAGGGAAAAGATGGGGAAAGAAGCACAGAGTATTTTGAGAATTTAAGATGTACCAGGCCTATGTTACAGGACAAAACTTACCCTTCAGGCACTTTAAGTCTATCCAAATAAGTACCACCTACCAAAAAAATGATCCCTGTTTTGTTTCCACAGTTTTTTTTCAGATATGCTTCCTCAAAACATACGTCTTTCATAGGTGTTGTAGGCTCAGGGTTTGCCTAGGGTTTGTGCCTTCCTATAGACCTGCAACTCTTGCAATACCGTCAGCAAGTTTATCAAGTTCTGGTGCTGAACTTAAGTCCCAGTTCTCAAGCATACATGAAAAACTGCATCTTCCGTTATGAAAAAAAGTAGATTTCCATTTATCACCATGGAAGAGGGAAAATTTGAAATAAGTACCAGGCACTAAGTGCTCAGAAACCAAACAGTAAACAAAAGCCTCCAAAATAACAGCAGGACTTGTGATTCAGGGACTACAACAGACAATGGCTGGACAGGAGCAGGAACCAAGAGGAAAGATTTCATAGTGCTTAAGAACTAGACGCCTGCAGCTCTCCAAAGAACCCTGGTCCACCTCCCGCACAGAAAGTAGGGAGACAGCAGAGACACCCTCTCTAAAGAGCATGAGACATCTTACGGGTAGTGGAATTCATATCTTGCAAAAATGCGATTCTTAAAAAGGGAGAAGGGACTGTCACATTTAGAGATTATCAACGCTTAATCGTTATGTTTAGTGACCTCTAATTTCTTGGCCTTTCCAAAGATAAACTACAATTTCAGAGGAAGAAATAGGGAAAATCAGCACAGCCCAAAATGTAGCCTCTCTGTACAACTCATACATTTGCTTCCCTTTCCAATAGCTCCCAAGCTGAGGGGATGTCCAATACGAGCCTTTAAACTCTGGATCGGTTTCATTTTACAGCAGAGACAATTCCTTCAGAGGAAAAAAAAAAAAAGCAGCATACCACAATGTACATTTTAAACATTTTTTCCACAAAAGACATTTCAATTTCTTATGAGAGAAAGGCTTTTCTAGTGTAAGCATCCTGCTTGTCTGGATTACAAAAAAAAATCCTACTGTTTTTTGTTCTTCTGCCAACATCAACTTCTTAAACACTGTAAAAACAAACAACGGTGAAAAAAAGAATATTTGTCCAATCACCAGAGGTCATAGACATGGAGGGCCTTACCACTTTAGGGCACAGCAGAATAAGGCAGGGGCATCAGGGCACCCACACACTATAACAGAGAAGAATTTGGGAAACCATTTCAGCAGCTCCCAGTGGATCCTCTCTGAAAAATGCCTTGGAAAACAAGTAGCACAGCTGTAATACGGGAGACTTTCAAACTAGTGCTCCATAGTTGTGACCTGATGACAGCACAACCTAATACAAAATGCTTCTTTTCAAAAAAGCTTTACTGCATTTTTTTGACAAAAACCCATGTTCACAGTTTGTCATCCCTACAAACAGGGGTTAAAGATATTCTTTTAGATGGTGTCATCTACACATAAAGGAAAAATACGCACATCATCTAGCTCATGTGAAAGAAAACCATAATCAAGGGATCCTGAGCCCTCAAACTGACAGAGCTTCCACGGTTTGAGATTAAAACTCTGTTGTACTCTTGCTTTATCCTGAATTTCCCACACAGGTACACAAAAGGCAATGCACTTTAAGGCCAAAGGACTTGGATTTAATGTAGTAACTCCAAGCAGTCCAATTTAGTTAATTATTTCAGATGCCCATGAGAAGAACAGCAATCAATACAGTCGTGCATGCAACAGTTACCTTTTCACTCCCCATTTTCTGCTCCAGTAGTGCTGGCTTTCTGGAGACAGGCTAACGCAAGACCCTCGCAGCCATCAGCAAGCTCTGGAGTGGGCACCACACCCCCGACAGAGTCCCACCAAGGCTTGCAGTATGTGTTAGCCAAGCCTTTGTTTCCTCCACAGAGGTGAGGGGTCTCATTTGAATTGATACTACCCCAGTAGATGTTGCTGAGCTGATGGCGTGGCAGCAGAATGAACAGCATGGAAGGAAACAGAAAGATTTAGCAAAGCCGAGTACTGCTAGAATCAGTAATCATGCCCTAATTCAAACCAGGCTCTTCTAAAGCAGTTCAGGTTCATTTTAATTACTACACAGGTTTTTCCTTGGCATAAGCCAAAGTGGTTCACATCAGAACTGCAGCAACCACTTGGGAGACAGGAAGCTTCTGTGCTTATCCTATGAGTATCATGACCTGAATTAATTAGTATGCGGTGCTGCACATTTCCTTAAATCATCTCCAGTGCATACATTCCTGGTCTCACATCCAGGGTCACCATAGCTATGAGGGGAAACAAAAGATGGTGGTGAAGCTTGCTGGCACTGCTGCCCTGCCTCTTCCACACGGCCCCAGAGGGGCACAGCTGCGGGGCTGACATTTGGGAAGGTATTTCCCGGTGCAAACTCCTGCCACGCATGCTGCAGGTAAGCCCACACACAGCTCCGTGAGAAGAGACAGCAGGAGACGGAGCTCCCAAGCAAAGCTGGAAATGAAAAAGTCTGCACTCTACCACGGCAGAAAGCGAGTTAATAGCCAACTTAAGGTCATGTGAACAGAGGTAGGTTTAGGTTACTATGTGCCCCCTCATAGGAAACCAGCTATACAGCCCAGACAGAACACTACCAGACACCCACACTGAGCAATTTTTGCCCTAGGCGTAGAGGGGCATTGTGAATACCCTCAGATGCAAAGCCACCTAGTCCACTGGGCTTATTATAAATGAAGTGTATGCTAGCAGAATCTACAAAAAACCTTTTATGCAATACTATTTTTACATCTGCAAAAAGTATTTTCTATTGCATCCATTACATTCCATAAACAACAACAAAACAAATAAACAAAAAGCAGACACAAGGAAAAAAGAAATGAAAGCTTGCCTTGTTTCACACTAAGCCCAGAAAGGCCATAGAAGCACCATGCTCAAAAACCCCTTGCGGAAAGGACCGCAGATGCCCAAGGCATGCCTTACACTTTGCCCTGCAGCCACAAAAGCCCCTGACCATGCTGGTCTCCCACACAAGTGACGCTGGCAGTGGGTATGCAGCTAAGAAGGGCTGTAATCCTGCTGTCCTCTCAAGCTTCATGTTTTGCATCATTAACTTAGGTACTTAAGAGAAACACAGCTGTCTTGGCAGGTCATGCTCAAGGAAGAAAGGCAGTTTCTGAGATAGTAAGTGCAAAAGCTCCTTAAAAGCCGTGATGACCTAGGGGAAGGGTTTTAAGTTAATTGCCAGTTATCCCCTAGCAGGAAGCACCAGTACAGTACATCCTGTGTGCTGCAGGAGGCCTGGGATGCAGGCTGTCACAGGGGTGCTCTTCCCAGCTGTCTCCTTAAGGACAAGTGGGTCACGCAGCAGCTGCTGAGCCTGAGGGCTTTAAGCAAGAGAGCTCCAGCCATTTCTGCCACCAAAGGGCGAAGGCTCCTGCTGCAAGTCCACTTGTGACTATGGAAGTCAATCGAGTGCCCAAGAGCAAAAGCCTGAACGTCTCTAGGACCACACATAACAGCTCAGGACCAATCAGTTTTGGGATACTGCTGTGATGTCAGTGATTTAGCCTGACAAGAAAATACTACTAAAACGGCAAATAAATGGAAGTTCAGCAAGGCGAAATGCAAGGTCCTGCATGTGGGTTGGGGCAATCCCAAACATGGACACTGGCTGGGTGATGAGTGGATTGAGAGCAGCTCTGCAAAGAAGGACTTGGGGGTACTGGTGAATGAAAAGCTTGACATGAGCCAACAATGTGCATTCAGAGCTCAGAAGGCAAACCATTTCCTGGGCTGCATCAAAAGCAGTATGGCCAGCAGGTCGAGGGAGGTGATTCTGCCCCTCTGCTCTGGTGAGATCCCACCTGGAGTCTTGCGTCCAGCTCTGGAGCCCTCAGCACAGGAAAGACATGGAGCTGTTGGAGCGGGGCCAGAGGAGGGCCACAAAAATGATCCGAGGGCTGGAGCACCTCTCCTCTAAGGACAGGCTGAGAGAGTTGGGGCTGTTCAGCCTGGAGAAGTCAAGGCTCTTATATCAGCCTTCCAGTATTTAAACGGGGCTTAAACAGGAAAGATCGGGAGGGACTCTTTATCACAGAGTGTAGTGATACACTACAAGGGGTAACGGCTTTAAACTGAAAGAGGACAGAATCAGCTTAGATATTACAAATAAATTCTTTACTGTGAGGGTGGTGAAATACTGGAACAGGTTGCCCAGAGAAGCTGCGGATGGCCCCTCCCTGGAAGTGTTCAAGGCCAGGTTGGATGGGGCTCTGAGCAGCCTGGTCTAGTGTAAGGCGTCCCTGCCCATGGGCCCATCTTTAAGGCCCCTTTCCAACCCAAACCATTCTGTGATTTCTCTCCTGTGTTTAAATCTGGGTAAGGAGAAGAAATCTCTCCACAGAGATCTAATAACCAGATGCAAATGCAAAGCAGAAGTGTTGGAGCAATGAAGCATATGCAAAGAAAAGCTTGACATATTTTCTGAGTAAGGCAACAGAAAACACTTTATTTACAAGGTACGGGACGTAACATAAGGGACGTTTCACACATGCCGAAGAAGACAGACTACTGACCATGTGGGAAGTGGGCACAGCAGTCACGCTTGCAAATGCATATGGAAGGAAAAATGCATGCTTCCCTCCTACTAATCTTACCACCCTCTTCCCTAAAAAACAAATGGTTATGGATCAAGTATTTTAAGAAGAGTCACAGTAGATGAGAACTTAAGCAGGCATGATGGCATTTTCTGAATTCATAAACCTGCCTCCTACCACAGGAAAGAGGAAGGAATGCCTCGGGAACTCACATTTTGGCTGGATAACTGCTTCTCCCCTTCTGCGTCTTCTTACAAAGCTGGTGTAAGACCCTTCTGAGGAGTCCTGCACAGGGACCCACTTAGCATGGCAGAGGAAGAAGTAATGAACGGACATGCCACCTTTCAAGTAGCTGGTAGGGTTTCTTTTGTTTCCTTGTTTTTTTTTAACAGAAACTCAGGTACTGTTTCCATTCTCATCCCTCAGTTATACTCTAACAACCATGTTGCAAACAAGGAATATTCCTAATTCTCTAACCCATTTGAACAGATTTCTTTCTAAGAGGGTAGGTGCACTTCAGAAAGTAGACTGCCATCACACAGCAAGCATACTGACCAATTTGGCAAGTATCTCTACACCTAAACAAAAAATAGCAATGCTATCTAAGGTCAGCTAATCCAGCATGAAACAAAACAGGTTCATCACCTAAACGCATTTTGTAAGGGGAAGAAGTAGACAGCACTGACTGTAACTATGTTGGCATTTTCTTGAATTTTTTCTTCATATGTCCTTATAAGAACAGAAAAAAGACTCAGTGTGCAGTAATTAAGACTGCATCAGGTTTTAACAGCAGCTGGCATATTCCCATTAGCCTTGGCAACACCAGTAAGCACTTCATTTTGCTTTAAGAGAGCGTCTCCTGACTTTCTGGTTTTTTTAAAGCTGTTTCTCCCAACATCCCCACTGCTTTCTACCTCTAGCAGAAGTACATCACTTTGAAACAGAAAAAAGCTAGCAGCTATCACAGAGAGACATCGTCTATGGAGAACACAGCTGCACACGCCCAGTGCACCATTGGATGGTGTCACAGCCATGCTCATCACGCATGCAAAACTGGCAAGTGCTGTTGCCCACCATTTCAGGGAGAAAGCCTTCAGCAGAGGATCAAATGCCAACAAGAATAAGGGAAGCAGGGAACCACCCTACCCACACGCATACCTCTGCCCACAAAACCTGGCAGAAAACAGCTTAGCGGGAGAGAAGGAGGAAGTTCGACCATGAAGTCCGGCACTTCCTCTCTGCAAGGACAATGGAAAGAGCCTAAGCCATGCTGGGGCGCGCTGGGGAGCTGACCGTAATGGGGAAAACATTCAGTAGTTTTTATGACGACAGCCATGGGAAACCTAAGAAATCCATGAATAAAGTTTTACAGGAAAATAAAATCATTTTAATGAAATCTACAGACTATTTAAGCCTAAAAATCATTTGAGTCTTGACTCACGCTGCTACCTCATTTGTGTTTTGTTTCAGTTCCACCCACTCCCCAAATACTTACCTTCAGTCCACCATGGCTACTTTAAATTAGCGCTTTCAAGAGGTTTTTTACTCCTTCCTGGTTCTTTTCTGCCGCCCTGAGGTTTCCACTGAGGAACAATGGGAATTTAATATGTGGCAGATTACAACAATTTCTCAAACAAAGTGTTGCAAGCATATTAGTGGCAGATCGGAAGAAAAACCTCAGAGAATTCAGGAGGAGGTTAAAGATTAAGTATCTATTATATGCTTCTCATAGCTCAAGTATGAGGAGAAAAACAGGTATTTTCAAACTGTTTAAAAATCATTTAAAGGGAGAGACTAAAAATTACGGGCTATAAAAACCGAAATTACTTGACTGTTTTTCATTCCATGTCATTATCTCTTTTAGTTTCCAGACATTACCTGAAAAGGGGAGTTTTCATCAGACAATTACCAACCACAAGAAATTGCCACTTTAATTTCAGCATGGAATGGGAAAAACGTCTATGGAGTGAAGGTATACACTGCATGAGGAAAATAATTACTAACACAGGCTACATCAGTCACGCATAGCAAAGCCCCCTCTGCACTGCATTCCTTGCATTTGCTTACGTAAAAATCTGGCTCAGTGAAACAGCTATCAGCTTCAGTACCTAGTAACTTCACTGGCTGGGGAACAGGCAGTAACAGATGATGTACTAAGATTCTGTTACATTCCACTGACATGATATGATGAATATCTCGGAGATTTCAAGAGATTTCAAGGCTTTTGTACCAGCGCCCATCACGAAGCCTAAGCAGATGTTGCATGAAGTGTTACTGTTTGTTTCACCTTGCAAGCTGTGGGCTCTTGACAGATGTGCTGGAGCAGATCCCTGTGCTTGCACCGAAAGTTCTCAGCTCCAAATACTCCTGCTAGTCATCTCGCTTCTTCCTGACTTTTTTTTTGTAATACACGCTTAAGCAGCTCAAGAAAAGCAGCTGATTTCCCACAAGGGGAGTTCCATGTGGCAAACTTCTTTTCAGCTGTGTGCCTAACAAATACAACAACTCATTTTACACTCTCGTTTGGGAAAGTGCATGACATTTTTATCAACGCAGTTCTGGCAACAGAAGCGTAAGTTTACACAGCAATCATTTAAAACCTTCCAAAAGTTCTTCTTTAAAAAAAAAAATACAACTAAAATAAAATACACAAAAAGCAACCAACAAGAAAATGAAAATTACTTTAGTAAAGAAGTAAGGAAAAGTACTGAAGATCCAGCCGGAGCTCTGCACTAATTCAGACTTGCATGGTGTTTACCGGCATGGTGCGTGCCCAGGGCTTCATTCCAGCAAATCCTTACAGAAGTTCCCAGAATCTAAAATTTAAGCAGCTTTCAAAAGACATCTTCAGTTGACAAAAGCACTCTCTTATGTTGCAAAACACCTGTGTCCCATCAGAAAGCAAAACACACATAAAACCAAAGAGTTTAAAAAAAAATCAGTGGGAAATCTCTCTTGACTAAGGCGGAACAGCAGCCGCTCTCCTGGGCAGGCTCACACAGCGGGCAGGCAGGAACCTGCAGGCAGCCAGCGCTCACCTTCACCCAGGACCTTCACTGATGCGCACTCAGCGTTGGGACTGAAAGCCCTCAATGAATTTTCTAGTGTGCAAGCTGACAAAAACGTAGACTAAAAGGTAAAGCAAAAACCAGACATCGGAAAGTCCCTGTCAGCTGTGCCTTGCCGGCAGCACGAGGGAGTTGGACTCCTCCTTGGTTAGCCATCAGCAGCAGGCTCCAATGGCTCCAGCTCAGCAAAACCGCCAATAAGCCCAACTGTATGTTTCCAATATTGAGAAAACCAGCGCACTACTTGGAACGTAATCCTCCTCTGGCTGGACTCCCATGGTTTACTCTGGTTTTTGGATCTCCCGACAAGCTGCACTGTTAACACAAGGTGTCTTTTCTGTCTGCCAGTCCACAAACCAGCCCTGGAAAGGCAAGCCTGCTGCTTCCTTACTCAGCCTCAAACAGAGCAAGTTTTGCCCTGTTTGCCTTCAGTGCAATCCCACTCTCCAATTTATGTATGGTTTAGACCAGGGCAATTCTTATATTTTCATTGGTATTGAAGGAATGTATATGAAGACAGAGTTTTAGGCTACACACGCAATGATTGCTCTATGCTCTTAATAAAACATTAAACCCATAAAACTATGAAGGCTGTATCTTATGTTGGATACTCCAAATGAGCTTATAACTTTAAAAAGTCCAGCCTTTTCACAACACAACTATCTTTGAACCACGGTCCTTCTCAACACTCTTCCCTCCAGACAAAAAAAAACAAACCACCCAAACACTAAGTACAAACATATTCCTGAAAGTCGTTTTCTGTACATACAACTTTAGGCTAAAATTTCCAAGTGTCATATGCAGTCAACTATCAAAGCATAAAACAAACACATACAAACCTGACACACAGCAGCACACTAAGGTTTGCACTACTCGGTACCTCTGCGTCAGGCACATCATTCTATTAACGAAACATGAGCTCCATTCACATTTTGAAATTGCTGCTAGTCAAACAGCTCCAAAACCAGGGAGAATAAAAGATGTTGAATTCTCATAGTCCTTTGTGTTGCTTGTAAATGTTTCTCAAGCCACAACTCCACATGCAAGCTTGTGAACCTAAAACCCCAGAGACAAATAATTATGGAGAGTGAGACTGCCAAAGAACCAAGACAGAGCAGCAACAGAAAGTAACAAACAGCTGAGGACTAAGTGGTACATACGATGCTGACTATTTGTTACACTGAATGGTGAAATCTCCTCTACTGTTGCTCACTGTATTTACAGGGGAGGGGTGACCAGGAATTTCGACAGCCACTGCCAGCCTGGCACACCAGCTGTCAGAGGTTCACGCCTGCCTGCGGAAGAAGAGTTGGGACAGGATCAGGAGACATGGATTCCCCCTCTGGTACTGCCACGATGAGTTTGTTTCCTCCAGGCCACAGGCTGCATTGCATATGACCTGAAAGAAGCCACCTTACAAGATGGATGTGATGGACAAGCACCACCATGGCTCCGTTTCGTCCTTTGCCCATTGTGGGTACCGGCCCGGTAATCCTCCCAGTGCAGACTTCTGCATCTGTGCAGAGCCTCGCAGGCTCAGCTGAGACCCATTACTTTAATACAACCATCTTTGGTGTCTCACATGGAGACCAAACTATCTTTCCTTACATTTGCCCATCACAACTCAAACCCAGAGGCACTCGTACCCAAACAGATTTTAAGGAACCAGCCAGGACAACAGAAAGGATTTCAATTTTCCTGGCCGGCTCAAACCAATCTGGCCACAAGCATGCTGAGGTGAACCCTGAAGAACGACCCCCAGACGTGGCACCACACACCCCACCAGCCCCGCATCCCAGCAAGATGCCCTGTGCTTCATGAGGAGTGAGCCTCGACCTCACACTCCAGGGTAAAAAGCACCTCCATTAAAAGCACACTATAAGCAAATCACAGAATCATAGAATCACAGAATCATAGAAAGTTTTGGGTCGAAAAGGACCCCTAGAGGTCATCTAGTCCAACCCCCCTGCAGCGAGCAGGGACACCGCTAACTAGATCAGGTTGCTCAGAGCCCTGTCCAACCTGGTCTTGAATGTTTCCAGGGATGGGGCCTCCACTACCT
>Ga0065711_1044515_pt1 | contig 14056 bp, 6 predicted proteins | sample Hoacrofraction12_FD_59098 | JGI IMG/M metagenome (GOLD analysis project Ga0065711, IMG submission 59098) | Hoatzin crop microbial communities from Cojedes, Venezuela - Epithelial fraction 12 v2 (version 2) | ecosystem: Host-associated > Birds > Digestive system > Esophagus > Crop | place...
TTTTTTTTTTTTTTTTATACATATACTGACATTCAATAATCAGTACAAATGGCATACATGGAATAAAACATTCTTAAACTGAAAAAGGTGAAAGCAACTCTGACTTACACTTTGAAAACATCTGACGATCTACTATGCTTTCAGTACCATACTGAAAATAACTTTGAATAGAAATTTATGTTTCCCTTTTTTCTTTCTGTTTTCCACAACCTGTTCTTACTGTCTACCTGTGAAAAGGGACTAGAGTTTAATAATATTTTTTTCTGTCTGAAAGCTTAGTAGTGCATTCAGTCCAAAAGTCAAAAATTCAGGTGAATTACCTCATGATTGTGAAACCGGACTAACTGTTGTCATTAAAACTTGCTGCCTCTAATTTTAGCTCGTAACAGTGAGAACATTTGTAATCGCAGTTCCACAGGAGACAACATCATCCTACTGAACTGAAGCCTCTGGAAGAAACAGTCATTGGAGGCAGAAAGAACTTGAAGTATTTGTGTCCCTGCATGCAACCTGTAGAAATCGGCTCCCTGCTAGCTTACCCAAAAACAGAACAATTTTTTTCACTGTGTGTATTGCCGGCTGATAAATCAGCTTGTATGTGAAGTAAGCATTTTATGGCTATTGGGACAAAAGCCTGTAATAATGTTGCTTTAAAACCAGATTAGATAGTCACTGAAGCTTTGACTTACACTTCAAAAATCTAATATTGTATTCTAGTATATAGTGCTTTATTTTCTTTTACTGGAAAGAGCCCCCTCTCAATATATGTGTTCATGGTTGAGACGAAGTAGGAATGTAATTACTGAATGTGCAGATACGGTTACTCTGCCAGGACCCAAAGACTGACTTGCAAAGACACCACAGCAGATGATGATGTAGGAATGGAACAGAGAAGCGCAACTTGCAAGAGAAGGAGACTCATATTCTTCCCTGCATCATGGCTGAAGCCTATCACAATATATCTATTGGGTTCAAATGTCAGTTTTTGTCTAGATCCTTTCCTGTACCTTGTCTTCTTAATTCAAACCCAAGATGTGAGTCCATCTGTTCATCTCAGCAGCCTCTATTACATCTCAGGATGCAGTTCCATCATCAGCCTAATCCAATCTGTGCTACAAATCTGCCGCTTTCCATGTCGCTAGATATGGAAGCTTCCTTTCCATTGGCTTCGGCCATTATGAAAACATGCAGTGAACTGGGTAACCCAAAACTAACCCTATCCTTCCACCCCAAAGTAACTTTCAGTCAGAGCTGAATCGCTGCATGTCTGCAAGGTTGCAAAGCGTGGAGCAACAGAGTAAACATGCATGTAGGGACCACCCCTTTTCTTCAGGAGTCCAACAATTAAATCACATTCTCTGTCTCTTCTTACCTGGGAAATGCTAGCAGCTGAACACTGTAATAAACAGCTATATCACTGGGAAAGTTAGTGATGAAGAAAAGACAATCACAGTTTTCAATAACAGATCACATTAGCAACACAGAGAGCTACACAAAATCTCAGGTTTTGATTTTGGCTCACCTTCCATCGAGGTCCAACTTTAACATGCATCATTGTCTTCTTGTCCCACAGAATTGTAATGTCCTGTTCTGGGAAGTGTATCACGGTATAATATCCAGCCTTCCAAAGCCGATAGTTAGACTTGTTTTTCTGTCCCCTTAAGGTCTTCTGACAGAAATAAATATTTATTAAGATCTAATAAAGTTATTCTACCAAAGTATGCAGCCAATTAATAATAAAGTGTATACTGAAGAATATTTTACCTTCAGCACACAGCTGGATCAATAACATGACTAGAAATGTTGTTTAATACTGATTTTGCACTTTGCTTTCCCTTTCAAAACTAAGTGGAAAGAAACAAATAAATGCCAATAATCTTCAACTGCGTGAGGGTTTTGAGCAGTCATCTTTGTAGGACAAATAGAACTTGAAAAATGCAACAAAAAATAAGATTTTTCCTGGGACCTGCTGCTTTATCCAGGCCTAGGCACTTGTACTATGTTAACTCAGACTGAGACATTTTCCAAATACATGCTCTTTCAGAGTTGTAAGCTTGCAATGCTTATCTTAAAGGGCAACCCGAAAAGGAAAGAAAATAACTAACCTGCTTCTCAGAAGGTTCACTAAAATAAATCTCAGTGTCTCCAACAGTGATGAAAACATTCTTCGAGCAAACAATATCATTGTCATAGCACTTTTTGTTCTGAGCAATTATAGATATATTTGAGTTATCTGTGCTCTGCAATATGAAGAAGAAATCATTTTACTTACAGATTCAATTGCATTTCACTCCTGCAGATTTATTCCAGGCTTACTATCACAAAAAGGTGGATAACTTAGTATTTACACAGCTTAGAAATTAAAACTAAGAATGCTACCAAAAAAGGAACTGCATCATTAAATTCAAAGCTGAACCCACAACCAACTCACACTTTGGAGTTAAACACAAAGAGCCATTACGTTCAGCTGTAAGTCCTGTTTCTTAGGACTTCACAAGCTCAGAGGATCAACCTACTCCTAAAATAAGAGTCTGGTTTAGGCTTTTGAAATGTGCTCATACGTGGAGTCCAGTATTTACTGCACAACATGGTGGTCAAAATCGAGATATGCTATTAAAAAAAGCTTTATTTTTAAACCAAGGTACATGAGATCAAGCTGTTTTCGTATTTTTAAAATGAAGAAACCTACCATCTGTCTGTCGTAGATAAAACAATTTTTGTACCACCACCCATCAAAATTCACAAAACTATGAGTCATACTCAATGTTATTGGAGGGGGCAAAGATTTCTGCTGATATTTTTCATTGCATGTTTTTCTGTAATATTTAGAAGACTTGTCTACTCTGTTGTCTTTTGATTTGCTGGTGTTTTAGTACCCATAATTCAACTTTACTGTCTCCAATCCCATACCTGTTGGCTCTCGAGCCTGTAAATTAGTTTTGCATTCTAGGAACATAAAATCACTTTTGCACCTTGGCTCAACACATCTGTTCATTCACCTACAGCTTCTGTGGTTCTTCTGTACCCTGAGGGAAACACGCATACACCTTGTAATTCCCCATGCTAGGACTGGTACTGGAACAAAGGAGACCAGCTGTATTTTCAGAGTTTATAACACTATCACAAACAAAAATAAATTTGAGTTACTCTTATTATTGCTTATTTTAATTTGCCATTCAATTAATTTCTGTACCAATCCTTGCAAGTCAACAAGAAGCCATAACTATAGAAAAGACTTGAGAGAGTTAACTTCATAACTTTAATATAATCCAGTAACAGTGCTTCTGAATCCAGTTTAGTTTCTGATCAAATTCAGTACTACAGTCATTACAAATCTAAGACAGATATGAAATAAAAAGCTTGGAGGTGGCAAGCTATATATCTCACCTGCTGAGTCACCCAGTATTATATGAGACACTTGGGTAGTGCTGGAAACAAAAAAGATGCTCAAACTTCTCTTCTTATTCCCACCCTGCTTAAAACACTCTCTGAGACTATGACTAAATGAAACTGATTGCAGGTGCTAATGGGCATGGTGGGCAAGATGGGAATGGTGGCTTTCAGCAGTTCCCTGGTCCTGGGAACTCCTCTTGGCTCCCAGCAATGCTCTTGGAGAGCTCAGCTTGGCCACAATGGGAGGGATCCCTTGCCTCAGTTGGTGCCCACAGCATCTCTCCCCAGAGCTTGGCTCCCTCCCTTGGTCCATGTTCCTCTCCCTTGGTCAGTCTACCTGAAAGGTGCTGGGTCCATACTCCTAACTACTCCTTGCCTGTCTCATGTCTGTAGCCTTATTTTTTCAGTCATCAGAATTCAAGAATAAAAAAACATATCAGCAATTTTTCCTCATCAGTGAGAAACATTGCATACAGAAAATATGGGTGCAAAGGAAGGAGCTTTTTTTTCCCCTTAATAAAAGTCTTAATGACCAAACTGAACACTTTCCATCTAAAAAATGAAAAAAACAATCTCAACCCTAGATGATGGGAAGTGTAGAGGTGTTTTTGTTGCCACACAGAGAAGGTCCTACAGCTTTGGTGCCCTTAGTCTAGCATGGCCCACAAGCCAGAGGATGCTGCTACTTGGCATAGAAAAACACTCTACAGCAAGCATGAGTAAATGCAATGAACATAAGGTATGGAAGAGTGCCTGCAAGCTTTATGTTACCCTAATGACAGAGCTTAAGAAACAGGTGGTATGTGTTAGTAACTAGCTTGGAAGACAACAGTTAAGTTAGGTAAAGTTACCCACTAGCTGCTAGTGGTAGGGGGATGTAGGAAATCAGCTCTTCATGACTGAGCAGGGCAACTCGATTTAAAAATACTGAAAGCTTCAGGGTAAAGCAAAGTTCATCTATTCCAACTTGTTGTAAAGTTGTTTTAGGTTGCACTCAGAATAAAATTGGTCACTACCTTTTCAGGAAATATACTGTGTTTTAATTAAGCCAGGCTTGCTGCTGGAGTCAGTCCAGTAATTATTCCCCTCCAAGTCAGATAACAGCCCAGAGCATTTCTGGCTTTATTGGAGGTGAGGTGGTAAATTAAAAAGGAGACAAACTCATTAGTTTGTTAGACCAGATGCAAGCTGATACATTCTGTGCTGGCCAAATGAAAAGTGAGCAAGGAAGCTACCTCCCTGCCATGAGTCCGTTCAGGAAAGGACTTTGCCTGCAACCTGTGGGTCTCTGGTGCCTAGGACACTGTGGGCTGTTGTCCTTGCAGAGTTCATTCCTCTGCACTTAGCTTAGCCTCAGCAAAAGGGGACGCTCTGAGTCGACAGTCTTCACTGTAAGAAAAAAGATGTGGGGCTTTATTTTAAATAAGGATTGTTAATTCAGGCTAACTGTCTCACAGTAAAAATACACCTTTTTTGGCAATGAAGACAAGTTTTTGGAGCAGCAGCGGGTAGCTGTATTAGCTACGCTAGTTGAAGCTCCTGCCTGTGCGTTCTGACAGTCCAGGCCAATCCTTTCAGCTGAACAGCATCAACATACTCAAGTCAGAAGTTTTTGTGTATGGTTGGGATTTGAGCCAAGGGCAAAAGTTGAGTTATATTTCAACTCTGCAGTAGAGACAAGCCTGGAGACAGGGAGTGTTTTACTGACCAAAGCCAGCACAGGGAGTCCTGAAGACATGTGAAGTACTTCCTTACTTATAGGACTGCATGTTGGTATTAAATTACTAGAAAGGATATGGGATGGAAACGCAGAGAGGCAGTGGTTGTTCAGTAGAGCTGTGAGTAAACCAAACATTTAAGAAAAAGAGCTTTGCATTAAATTCCAAGTCTTCTGTGCTTTCTCTCTTTCCAATTTAATCCTCAACCTAAAGCCAAATGTAAAACTACTGTTACGGATTATGTATCTCTTGTGGCTCAAAGCATTCACAGTAAGATGTGCTTTATGTGCATACCCTTGCCATTCTCTCTATACACCTCAATAAAAATTGAGTCCTTTCCCAGCTGTGCAGTACCAGCCAAATTCAAAGTTGAATGACATTTTCTGTCATGGTCTTCGAATTATTCTGTAACTGCTACATATGCAGCCTCTTCTTTCAGCAGGGAAGAAATAAAGTGCAATTGAAACTTAGCACTGAATTACTGCTAATGCAAAAGAAAGAACAGGGGCTATTTACATGAAGTGAGGATCATCTTTTATGTTTGTAGAAAGACAGTGAGGTCTTGGACAAATCTTGACAGCTGTTAGGGACAGTGATAGTACAAATGATAGCAATCGTGTTCCATCTCTGCAATCTGCACTGGATCCACACAGATATGAAAACAAGCTTTTGTCACTACCGCTGGAAGAAATGTCTGAGTAGGCACTAGGAGCAGGTCTAATGAACAACAAGGTGGGGGTTTTGTTGGTCTTTTTTTTTCTGCACAGTCTCTTTCCAAGGCAGAGTTGCTCTTTACCTTTTTAGGTAAAATGTGCCCAACGGGGATGTACTACAGTTCATCATGTGAAACCTACTTACGCTGACAGAAACTAGAAATAAAATGGTTTTCCCACTGCAAGAGTATCTTCCCACGTAAATTACCATATCCAGCCTGTTCCAACTTAATATCAGTTTCTTTGTGATAACATGGAGTTGCTAAGCAACAGGGAAGACAGTGTCACAGCTCCGGGCAGTCAGTCAAAAGCTCATTGTCAGCCCTGCTTCTCAGGACATTCTTTTTCTAGACTTCGCTGCACTTTTTTTCCATATTTCTTCGTAGCTGAAAAAGCAAGCCACAGCTTTCATTTGATTTTTTTTTAGTAGTGCTTGGGAATGCTAGGGTTTATTTTTGTTAGAAACTTTCTATATAAATGCCCCGTTAGATATTTTCTATCACAGTCAACCAATAACAACACTGTGCCCTGTGCTTACATAGTCAAAATGCAGCCTTGGAGAAGACAATTGAAAAGTGGCTGTATTTATCTTCTTTGAACTTTTCATTAAAATCTCTCTAACTGTTCAGTATAAAGACATTCTTTTCCACTCTTAATACCCTGATTTCCCCTCTTTGTTTGTTTTGTTCCCTACAATAAACTAACTTGCGAACTAGAATGGCCATAAAAGTGTGTAGGAACGTACTGGGAACTGGATAGAGAAATATTAGTCCTATTTTCCTTTTGTTTCAATGACTCTTTAGAGGTTTCTGTATATAGCCACACACACAAACAAATGCAAAAAGCTCTAAAAATATTAGAAGTAATATACGGTACCTTAAGAAGTAGAATTTGCTTTCTCCTTCCTACGTAATTTCAGAGAGATACCATTAGTTCTGTTCAGACTTAACACTTCAGAAAATTTTATGGAAACTCAGATTTAGTTTCATGGTTGTTTATTGGGCTCTGCGTTTCTCTGAAGTAACTTAACATTTGGAAATAATACTTCTAGTGGGCTTGATCCTAGAAGGATCTTAGGCCAGATTTAGTGAACATTTAGGCATAAATATTAACGTGTTTTTGGAGAGCAGACAAGTGGCTTGGCACCTGACATGGTCTTGCTTGGTTAGTTTCTTGTGCTGTTTTATGGGCGTTTGAGCTCCAGATAATCAGTGAAAACACATTCATTATGCAACACTCATTCACAATTTACAACAAGAAGCATCTCCTATTGGAAGGCTTCTTTCGTTTTGCTGGTGTAATAATTTCTTCTGTACCACTTCAAAATTATAAATATACATTCTGTGTCACTTTGTTTAATCTCTGCTTTTGCATCCTGTACAAGTTTGCATCATCAAATGCTTTTCCCCGTAGCTATTCAAGCATTGGCGCAGTATTGCTTGGAATCAGCAGATGGCACTGATGCACACTGTCTCAATTTGGGAAGAAATCAACGTGAAAGTTGGGAAACACTATTATGGGAAAGATTGTAGGCGATCCTCTTACAGGACAGAGAAAAGGAATAGTAAACCACATATTTTTCCACTGATGTTATGTATTTCTACACAATATTAAAAAAAAAAAAAAAAACACATTTAGGGACTAAGAACCTAAGAGCTAAATTGCTCATTCACACATGCCCGCACATAAACTCTCTTTTCCTCAGTATCTTCTACAGAGCTGTAGATTATGTGATTATTTTCACTTAAAAGATGGTAAATAAAATATGGCAAAGAAACTTGCAATACACCTGTAAAGTATGACACACTTCTAGCATTGTAGCACAGTTGAGCAGAAATGGAGGAGAGCAACATGATTGAGTAGATTCACTGATGTAATTTCGAGGAGAGTGAGATTATTCCAGCTGCTGACTCACCCTCAAGCAACTTCCAGATGTCTGCTAATGTACCCATGATATGACTTTCCTATTTCTTTAAAAGTGGCTTCCCAAAAGAATACACCTCAGGCAGAAAAAACTCTCAACAACTCTTGATGCATTACAAGTATCTGCGTGTAAGTATGCAAGCAATAGGAAAAAGAAATCACAGCATATTTTCTTTATTATACATAGGTTTTTTGTAGTAGATTTTATGGCAATGTAGAGTTGTTGGGTGTTCTGAGGTTTTCTCAGCAATAATTTTTAAATCCAAATAATTTTTTTAAATCTACTGCTAATAATGAAAAGTACATGACAGTATTTTACATTATATACTTCAAAACCTTGTTCTAAGTCAATGTTTCTTTTTGAAAAATTTGGATAATCAAATAGATAGAGATCACTGGAAAGGTTTTGGTTTTGTTTTTTATATTTCAAGAGAACTAGATTAAAAGATTTGAGAAAAGATCATTTAAAGCAGAGTTTCTTTTTTTTCATTTACTTAGCTTTCCTGCTTGTGTATTAGATTTGGCTTTTGCACAGGTCACATTACTGAAATCCCTTTCTAATTAAAAAGAAGATATTCTGAAGATTAAGGATTTGGGAACATTCAAATATTTATTTCCAAGTGACACATTCTGCAACACAAACTATTCTGAATCACAAGTCAGCAGCACAGTTGGTGATGTTAGTTTTGAATACCTAAGCAGGTAGTTATATGAGACCCATTAGTATTGTTTTGTTAATAAGTGCATGATAAATGTCAATCTTTTATCCTTGTTGGTTGTAATGATAAAGCACAACATAACAGGAAAAAAAAGAACAAGATATACTGGTGATAAATTTGCCTTTTCTGAGCTCCAGCAAATGATAGCAGGAGTCATCATTGCTGGAACTTGCACAAAGCTTTTATTTTTTTGAATAAATGTTAAATGTGTTCATTTACACTGCTGAAGTTCAGTTTCTATGCATTCAGAAACACAAAATCTCGTATCTTAACCTAAACCAGAGTAAATATAATTCATGGTTCTTGTAGCTCACTGACAACACCCAGCCAGAGGCGTTTAACTGCTAAGCAGCATCTACAGTTGACTAGCCAGAGCATCCTCCTGCTTCAACCACAGCAAAAGGCTTGCATTTTACTGCTGCCAACACACCGTACAGCTTCCTGAAACAGCAGCACACAGTGCTGGTTTTTGCTCATTTCTTACTGCTGTATCAGTAGAAGCTGTACAAAGCTGTAGACCAGCAGTGATCCAACTCAGGCAGTCATTCTTACAGCCAACTGCCTTTTCAGGCAGCCATCAGATTATAACATTTTAGAGTCAGTATAGCCGGAGGCCTGCTGGATGCTGACCGTTAACCCAAAAGCAGAAATTCAAGGCGAAAATGTCACGTTCTTTAAGCTGTATGGTTGCTAAATGGCAAGGTCCTCAGAAAGAGGATTCAACTTCTGAGTAACACCATGCACACATTCCCTCCAAATTGCCATTCTCATGGCAAGAATCTCTTCCCCAAGCCTTTCCTGGAAGCCCTCCATGCTGATTTTCACAAATTGAAAGAAATCTTTCCTCTGTTGGAGAATAAAAGTGATTCATTCACTGCGTATTTTAATGGTCTGGAGAATCAGGTGGTGGAGATGGAAAAGCACGTAGAGGTAATTGAGTCTGAAATCATTGATCCGAAGAAAATGGAAGCAGAGCATAAATCCACTGCCAACTGTAATCAAATCTTTTGCTCAAAGAAGGGGTAGAACAAATGGAAAAGCAGATACAAGCCAACATTATCTGAGCACTGTGCTTTCCAGCTAAAGAAAGAGATGTAAAGGGGTGTCTCCCACAGGGAGCTCACTACTGACCCTTACGGGACTTCCAGAGACCCAGGAAACAGAGGGCATATGGAAAGGTTTCCTCTGAAATCATGGGACTGGTGAAAACCAAAGCATTGGTATTCTTTGCAACTAGAGCAAGGCAAACTATTCACAGTAAATAATATTTTTACTAAAATGTGGTCTCTCTTTTTTTGGACACAAATTTTCATGCAAATTGTGAAGAAACAGATCATTATTTCTACACAGTTACTGTTGCTATAAATTATTTGACAAGTGTTTTAGGTGGACATATTTTGGCACAACACTTACTCGTGAAACTATTTGCTGGAATGTGGCTTTGAGGATTAGATATGTTAATTAAAAAATTAAAGGCATTCTGATTGGAACCCCATGTTATAGTTTTATTCCCTGAATAGAAGAAAATTACTTTTAGAGTCAGGTTTCCAATTTAAAACATTTGCAATTTCAACGTTATTAACTTTCCCGTTAAAATCTTCAGAGTCTGTTAAAAGAAAATATTCGTCTCGACTGAACAGTCAGCGTGACAATGTTGATTAACCATGAACCTGCAGCTTTAGTCCTCCATAGGGTGACTAACAGCAAGCAGAATATATTGATTTTACAAAGAGGCTATGAGAGAGATCATGCAAAATACTATTTCATTCTATAGGTTTGCCATCTTCATGGATCTACAGACTGGGTACCTGGCACAAATGATGTTGAAAAAAGCTGCACAAAAAATTACAGGTATTCAGTAAAGGGAAATGGGATAAAGGCTACTTCTGCCTCCTCCAATGTGACAAATAATGAGTAATTGAAGAATTGTTGCTTTGTGTGTGATTGCTCCAGCTTATGCCCAGTCATCATTTAACAAATTTACCGATCAAGATAAATAAAGATAAATCATCAAGTAGTGGGTAAAAGATTATCAGTGCATCAACTATCTTCTTTATTAAGCACTCTAATAAAAGTATCATAAACCAAGAGCTTTGAACTTGCCTCAAGTTACAAAAGAAGGGGTATGCAAGAAAATAATTCCCTTGCTGTATTCCCCATTCCCCAAGACATTCTAACACTAGGGACTGCTCATCCTTAGGATAATAATTTGGGAAACTCTCGTACTGGGTCGCTAGATTATGCATGCTTTGTTAAATAAGCCTCTGCCTTAACAAATGGGCTCTCATGTGGTGTCTTCTGACTCAAAAGAGTTACAGCTGCAATTCTAATTAGCATAACAGTTCAATTATTTGATCAAATGTCTGGTTATTGCTTTCATAATCCTCCAACACACTAAATCTGGTGATAGCTTTGGCTTTAAGACAGTCTTCATCATTGCATCAAAAAGATTAAAAAGGCGACTTTAAAATGACCCTCAGTGTCAGATGAAAAGAAGTGAAAATATTTCGATCACATACTTTAAAGTTGGGACTAATCCATAAAATGTGAATACTTAAGGATGAGGTCTTAGTTCTGCTGACCTCCATCTTTCAGGAGACAGGAATAAAAGAGTCCATCCTTTTCTTAGCTCTAGGACCTTATTGACAACCTACTATATTTAATGGAAAGACTTCAGTGGGTTGTTTTGAGTATTTTTTAAAAGGCAGAAAAGCATTACAACAGAGCTCCCTCTCATTCAAGAATATTCTGACAGACAGGCTATTCCTCTAAACTCTTTCTTGGAGACTCCCCCAAATCAGAGAAAATAGAATTCTGCTTCTCAGAAGACAAGAAGTCTGAGGGGCTCCAAGGGCATGGACCCTACAAGCCTTAATAAAGGACACACTGAACTGCAGGACTGAAAACTACCACAAAGCTAGAAAAAGGCCAACCTGTTTGACAGAAAGACAGCAATTTTACCGTAAAAGCAGAAGTCTATGAAACAGGCAAGTGGAAGAAATAGACTGCAAGTACAAATAACACGCAGTAAAAGTTTGCCAGAAAAAAACACCATTTTTTTAGGGTAAGAATGTCGTATCAAAGACAGAAGATAAGCAAGAAAATGGAAAAAAAAGCAAGCTATTTAAATACTTTTAATTAAGAAAGTGGTTGGCTTAAATTCATCAATATTCAGATTATCTGAAATGAAGTGTTTATGTGATCTACACTAATAAAACTTGTATGAGTTGGCCTGCCAAGGTTTTTCTTCTCTTCCTTTGAAATTATAGAGGTTCTAAAATATTAGAAGCAAATATTGATGTCTTCTCTGTGAATGTCATTTATCCATACAGGGACTTGACTTCTCAGTGTGTAATGTAACTGCTAGTTCCTTGAAAAAGATGAAGTTATTTCATGAGACATTACTGCCTTAGTTTTCTTAATTGCTGCATTAAAACTTTTTGCTCATTTTCTGACTGATGGGTATATCTGTTGAACTAGTTACAAAGGGCTTTTTCATACACCTACTGTCATCTTAAACAAAAAGTCCTGACAGATGATCCTAATGTTGAAAATAAAGTTTGAAGATTCATAATTGGCTGAAAGTTGATACTTGATTTTTCTCCCATAAGAACACAAAAGCTCCTTATTAAAAACATAGTAAAAGGTAAGCATTACTTCTTTGTTTGGTACAGTGCAAAACAGTGACAAATTAAAGAGCTATTCAAACAGATCATGTTTAACAGCCAAATCAAACAGGGAGGACTGGTAACGTAGATGGGAAGAGCACATTATCATGCCACTGGGGATATGGGATTCAGATTATAATTCTTGGACTCAGTTCTACATGTGGGAAGAACTAGTATGCCAGCAAATTTATCGTAGTTATAATTTCCCTTATTGCACTGCTACAACACCTTTGTTCAGAGTTTATAAGATAGCAGACACAAAGTGGACCACTTCTCACGGGAAAAAGATTAGTAAAAGGGAAAGGACAAAGTTATTACAGTGTTGTATATACACTTTAGCTGTTTCGCTTTCAGGTGTTTGGTGAGCCTTTTACATATTATCCATAAAAATCAGCCTCATAACAGCACTGTGAACTACCAAGTCCATGGATTGTGTACTAGCAACTATCAAATCTATGATGTTCTGTAACACCTTATAGGTGTGAAACATGAAACACGTTGAGGGACTTGAACCAGTTGATCTGTAAAGGTCGCTCCCAGCCCAAGCAATTCTATGATTCTATGATACATCAGTTTACTTCGAAGTTAAAAAAAATACATATGATGGTTTGTGGAACAGGTGGTGTGGTTTATGTGGCAAGACTGCCCTGGACAGCTGTGCCTGTCAAGGTGTTAGGCAAGGCATTTAAACTTTTGCAACTACACATAGTTTGCCACCTTTCATCTGGCACGTTTATTTCGACAACAGGCTGTAAGAGGCAGGGGTCTCTTGCATACCTTCAGAACAAAGAGTAGCTCAAGAGAGACTCATTCTATTACCCTGATACTGCTACTAAAAAATGTCGCTCCACATGGCCACAATGTAGGAGAGGATGGTTATGGAGAAACAGCCATGGAAACCTCTGCTCTAGGAACAACAAAAGCCTCATCATGCTATCATGTCTGCACATATGATGTAGTTTAACCACATCAGTATACGATACAACTGTGGTGCAACTGTGTAGACGCAAATAGAAACAAATGTGAAATTGGAGAATGGATGACACTTTGGATTATCACTCAGGCTGCCATGAGGAAGATGCCGATTGCATCTGTTTCATATATTTTTCTCATATAAAATAACATTCCTGCACAGTAGTAGCTAATTTAGTGCCTATCTTCAGGGTAGCATAGTTACAGTTATTTTTTCTGTTCACTGATTTGCATATTTCACTGTTGAATTTCATCTTCCATTTCATCATGCAGTATTTTCTGTCATAAGATCTTCTGAACCTTTTGGTGGTCCGCCTTTGTTTCAGCTGTTCAGGCTGATTCTGTACCATCAGCATACTGTCATCTCAATCCTCACACCCTCTTTTCAAAATTGTTTCTGTAGATGCTGAACACAGGTCTCGGCGTGGATCACTGTGGGATGTTACTAGGATCTCTTCATTCTAAAAAAAAAGCCATTTATTCCTGTCCTTTAACTTCTAATTTTAAATTTCTGTTTCAAAAGAATCTTCAGTCTCAAGCCACAAAAGACTAGTCTCTAAAAAATACTTGTTGAAATCTGTCTCCTAAAGGTCTTTAAGTCTAAAATACACACATATTGACCTGATCATCCTCATGCATATGTTTATTGTCTTCATGGAATAACTCAGAAGATTCATCATGCATTACTTTCTTTCACAAAAAAAAAGTTCAACTCTTCCCCAATATTGTGTCGTTTCTCTTTATTACAATTTCTATTAGTTTCCTTCATATGGGAATCAGACATATTGGTCTGTTCCTGCCAAATTCAGCCATGGAGTCCTTTTAAAATGTTTGGTTATACTGCCATCTTCCATTCCTCTGATTCCAGGACTGCACATCACAATAGTTCATCAGTTCTGTGTTTTAGTTCCCTCATAACTCTTGGGTTGTAACTCTTCCCCCCCCCCCCC
>Ga0065711_1044516_pt1 | contig 14056 bp, 9 predicted proteins | sample Hoacrofraction12_FD_59098 | JGI IMG/M metagenome (GOLD analysis project Ga0065711, IMG submission 59098) | Hoatzin crop microbial communities from Cojedes, Venezuela - Epithelial fraction 12 v2 (version 2) | ecosystem: Host-associated > Birds > Digestive system > Esophagus > Crop | place...
CCCAGCCAGTCATGTCATCATAGAAAGCTATCAGATTGGTCAGGCATGATTTCCCCTTGGTGAATCCATGCTGACTACTCCTGATAATCTTCTTTTCCTCCACTTGCTTGATGATGACCTCTAGAATGAGTTGCTCCATCACCTTTCCCGGGATGGAGGTGAGGCTGACCGGCCTGTAGTTCCCTGGGTCCTCCTTCTTGCTCTTTTTGAAGATTGGAGTGACATTGGCCTTTCTCCAGTCCTCGGGCACCTCTCCTGTCCTCCAGGACCTTTCCAAGATGATGGAGAGTGGCTCAGCAACGACATCTGCCAGCTCCCTCAACACTCATGGGTGCATTCCATCGGGGCCCATGGATTTGTGGGCGTTTAAAAGATTGCTTTAGCGATCCCTCACCCAGTCCTCCTCTACCAAGGGAAGGTCATCTTCTCTGTAGGTTTCCTGTCTTGCCTCCAGGGCCTGGGGTTCCTGAGGGCCTGCCTTGGCACTGAAGACTGAAGCAAAGAAGGTATTCAGTAGCTCTGCCTTCTCTGCATCCTCCGTCACCAGGACACCCGCCTCATTCAGCAGCGGCCCTACATTTTCCCTAGCCTTCCTTTTGCTGCTGATGTAGTTGAAGAAGCCCTTCTTGTTGTTTGTGACAATGAACTGCAGTCTACCACATGCGACTCAGGACAGTGTCCTAAGGAAAGGTACATTGACTTCAACAGAATTAAGGAATGCAGTGATGTATATCTGAGGTTTGTTCGTTGAACATTTGTCTTACAGCAATTTTAATAATACTCCTGACTCTCCAAAGATTATAGACTTGAGTCTATGAATAATAATTTTGCATCAATAATGTGGCTTTATAAAACTCTCTTCAACAGTCCAGTCCAATCAAGAAGAATAATATCCATATTATAGAGAAACATTTACCGACTCTTTGTTGAAAATTAGTTCATGAGGATTGAATTCTCAGTTGTGTTTGATCTATGTATCTGAAAAAGGGGTAGTCTAGGGTTTTAATCAGAAATTTTCTTTGCTAATTAGAACTTTAGGTCTCAAGGAACAGGAGCTTTTATGCTACTGTTCTAATAACAGAGTGTAGCAGGTATCAAATCACTTCTGTTAAATTCTTATATAAGTCTGTCCATGTTAGCAAGTATTGCACCGGGTTAACATATCATTGTACAAAAAAAAAAAGCTAGGCTAAAGTTTAATAGAATTTAATGACAGAGAACAGAACTTTCACTCTTGAGAATGAGAGTCCTGCAGTCCTTACCAAGTGAAAGAATAGCTCCCAGAGAAGGAGAACAATGACCATATCTATAGATATCCAGTTATTTTGCAGTGTAAACTGGAATAGGCCAGGTAAGGTACAACTAGCATTATCACTTGAGGAGGGACTTTCAAAAGCATCAAAACACAATTATATTGGCAATGGTAATTGGTGCTCACATTGACTATAGTTTATAAAAAATATCTAAGTGAAACTGAGCGTGTTAAGAAAGATGTATTTATTTTAAAAAGGGTGAAGCTTGCTGTTTCGTATGTTTGCATGAACACTATTATCCAACACTTAGGCAGACTCTAGGCATTCTAATTGCTAATTATTATTTATTCTCTGATAAATTTTTCAATGTTTATTTTGCACTCTTCAAAAAAGAAAAGCTACAATCTATAGACTCCATTATTTTTTTTACCATTAAAATGATTCATTTGGATCGTCTCATTGACGGTGCCTACTACAGAATTGAAGATGAGCTTGGCAGCAAAAAATTGGATTTGACTATGTGCTTCAGCTGTTGGAAATATGGCTATGAGTTAATACAAGTTACATTTACAAAACATGAAACCATTTGTGTAGGCAACTTGTGGTTCTAAGTATATAATTTCTACTTGTTGGGAGTAAAGATAATTTCTGAGTTGTCAGCTCCATGGAATTTAAAAGGGAAAGTGAAAAGTGTTTTTGCCTTTCTTCTCTTCAGAAACTGAGATAATTTGGCTTCAGTTTTTCATAAGAATGTTTGGAGTACTCCACCTGACCTTCTGGAGCAGCTGGTGATTCATGTATGCATGCGTTTTTGAAAACTAAATCATTGGGGTTATGAAGCAGTCCAGAAGCTGTTGTCTTAAACCAGGGCAAACCCACTATGTCCTTAGAACCATAGCAATTTGCATTAGCTGTATTTGTTTTGTTCTGTTTACCTATAAATAGTGAAAAAAATTGGAAGGAGGAAAAAAGTAAGTCTAACATCTTTAAAATATTCAGTATGCACTGTCATTATTAATTATAAGATTCGGTTGTCCTACCTGGGTATCAAAAAACCCCAAAGTAGGATAATGTAGGGGAGTAAATGGCCTGCAAATGAATCCTAAACTGTAATTATACCATACATTGTGCAGATTGTTTGCACAGTATCTGACTTCCAAAACTTTTCCTGCTTTCAATCACAGAAGACCTCTTTATGTTTTTTTAGCAAATTAATGTTGTTACTTTGAGTGTCATTCTCTGCTCTGTATGTATTTGAGTGCAAGTGCCACTGGAATTAATTGAATTAGCTAAATTCTGATTAATGTTTGCTGTTCTTAGTCTGACATAACTACATCATCCTTACTTATTTGTATGCAAGTGAAACAGAACAGTAAGTATAACAGGAACTGCCACTTAAACTGGGGGACACACATGTTTATTCTGCTAAGGAAAAAATGGACTTTTATGATTACATCAAAAACTGCTTAAATTCCTTTTGAGAACTGGATCAGTTCTGATTATTCATGAGTCCTGTAAAGTTTAACTAAAGAAATCTGTATGATCTTGCTGGGTAGTAAGAATTTATACCACTTTATACCTGCTGATGAGAAATGTCTGATTATTTTTTTTTTTCCTACTTGCAAACCTATTTTTTTAATACGTAGCTTTCAATGCCTTAAATCCAGAGAACTCAAGTATACCTTGATCACACCTCAAGCATACCAAAATAGCTATGTTCCCAGGCAATATTTTAACTTCTGTGAGATTAGCTGGCTGGTGGTTATATCACTGAAGTCCTATTGTTCAAAATATTTAAAAATATCTCTGTGAGATGAAAATTGTGCTAAATAAGTAGTATAGATCAGGAAATAAATGAATATTTTTCTACTCGAATTGTCAGATCATTCTATACCATCTAGATAATTTTTGAAGAATTGTTTCCTCTTTCGTACAATTAGCTAATGAGGACTCTTCCTGGCTCTACTCATAAAGCCAAATAACTCAGTTGTCTTACTATGCTACCCCTTGATGTGCATGGATATTAGAGCAGAAATTATTAATTTACTTTAAAACATGTTTTTGCAGGTTTAGCATTTTGCTGCCTTGCACTTTGTGGTTGTTTTGGAGGGGAGGTGGGTTCAGTTGGTTGGTTGGTGGGGGTTGGGGTTTTTTTCCTTCATTTGTTTGGTTGTTCTTTTTTCTTCCCCAGACATGTGCAAAGTAAACACAGGCTGGATGAAAACTGTGACTATAAAATTGCATCTGTTGCATAACACTAAATGGTCTCCCTAGAAAATTTTCAACACCTAGGACAACCTACAAGAAAATTTTTCTGTATTTAATGACTTGTTGGAAAAAAGTACATACATACATACAGCATATCTAAATATTCCTCCGCACTAATGGTGTGTAAACTGCTCTTGTAGATATAAGTCATAAATGTGAATGAAACCACCTTTTATCTCACCTACAGCATCTCTAACAGGCAAAGATTTAAGGAAGAAAATTAGGAGGTTACCAAACAGACATCTGTACATGACTACTTTTTCTTAGGTAACATACTATTTCCAATTTATTATGCAGTACTTACAAATAACGTGTTGGAAAAATAAGTAGCTAAACAAATTGGAACTTGACAGGCTTCTTTGTGAAAAGCACTATGGACGTTATAATTGGGGGAAAGTTGCTATGGAAGCAAATGCAGTTATGGGTTTCTACCCATATATGAATTTACAGGAGGAAATTTCTGAACAACTACTGCCACTTGAAACTAAATGGAAGAGATCTCACAGATTAGGTAGATGAACCTTTTGCCAACTTTAGAGGTTTCACCAAGCTAGAAAATTGTATTGTAGTTTTTGAAAGAAGTGCAAGTAAAGATTCCAGGCCATGTTTTTCACTGTCTGTTAGTACATATTGACATTATGTAGATAAGCCAGAGACATAAATTTAATTGAGGAGCTGACATCAATAAAAACATATTTCATGTAACAATCTGAGTTTAAACACTGAACTTGAAATTTGCCCATCTTTATGTTGAGCTCAGCTTTCAAACTGCTTTGTGGAGAAAAATTCTGCTTGAAAAGGAAGCAAAGAAAAGATCCTTCTATCAGATAAATAAGCCTCCTTCAGTGTGCCTGTTTCTCTATGTAACACTGGATCAGGTGTCTCCATGGTATATATAGAAGTCATTATGACGGAAAAAAGTAATTTTACTGCTCTATTAAGCTGTAAATAAATACCTCATGTTAAGCTTATTTTAAGCACTAGGAAACTTAAGTCAAAATACCAAATGTACTGAAAGGAGACCGCTGACTTTTTGCAGTAGTAGAATGTATAAGTAGTGAAGTTAATACATCCCTCTTACCTTTGTGACTGTGAGGACATATTTGACAACATTTGCACTAGTGACCGCTGTGCACATGAGTATTTAGTGTGTATGCCTATTCTTCAGAAGAAAAGAAAAAAACTAAAGAAACACTATGTTGTTAGCGGAACACAGTCACAGTTGCTGAATGAATTAAATAAAGCAACCAAATTCCAACTTCTCCAAAGAATACCACAGCTACATACCAAGAGGGGTGTTGACACATTAAAATTTGATGTCATGAAAATAGAACTAGAAATATATTTTTGTTGATTGAACAGGCCCCAGAAGAGAAACCTCCATGGATGTGCATACAACAATGAAACTATGAATTAAAAATAGATACAGTAAGTTGTAAAAGCAGCTATCTTGGGATGTCTCTGCCACTGACCATTCTCTACTAAAATATTCACAAGAGCCTTGGAAATATTTTTATGGCTTCATCAAGGAAGTATTTGGAATGAAACTAAAGGGCTCATTTTCACAGCACTAGTCTTAAATACAGTAATGGAAAAACAGACATGCAGTTTGAACTTTGTACGACAGGAGTCAGTCACTGGGATCTGTTCTTAGATATGTTATTTTGATATTGGTCATGGTCTGTTTTCCGGGAATTTAATGTCATTTTCCTCTCAGCTTAAGTTTTTTATGCAAATACTGATCGATTGTAATCTGAAGCTCTGACTTTTGGGTCTTCTTACACAGGCAGCTTTCTTTAGATAGTAACCACCAGAGATATCAGATTTCATATGTTATGTAAATGCTGTGTAAGTTGTAGCAGATTTAAGATAACCAGTGGTTACCATTAATTTACCTTGAGTAACCAACTTTCATTAGTTCCCTAAGCATTGATTACAAATAATGTTTAATATTGGATAGATTCTCAGTACCAGAGAAGTCAGTGTGATTATAACATGAAATTCAAGGTTTTTTTCCAAACTGTTATCATAGCTGCTGTATAAAACAAATCGGCTTAAATGAAGAGAGGTTTGGGGGTTTTTTTTGGCCAACTGTTAAGATTCGGGAGCTGATTCAAAAAACTTGTGGGCTGGCATTGAGCTGTCTACACCATCTTGTGATTCATCATTGCAGTATTATCATGTTCAAAACATTGCCTTTGAAATCATTATTCTGTACTCTCTTTGTGTTAAGCAGGTGTCATCTTCTTCAGGTGATGCAGCACTTTCAGAAAAAGCAATTAATCACTGAGGACTGCTATGCAATTCAAAGATGTCTATGGGGAGACAGTATCAAAGAAACTGCAAGCTCTAAAATTAACATCAAAGCTATTATATCCAGAAGAAAAAATGGTACCTACTATGGATTTCACAGCTGCAAACCTTTTCATTTAGAACATTTTGTGTATCTCATGGCCATATTGTTCACAACTTTTCTGAAAGTTTGTTTGTTTTCCCCCATGGAAGCAAGTGATTATTAACAGGAGATTAAAAAAAAAAAAAGTCATTTAAGTGTGCATATCTGTTGACGTCTGGTTGGATGTGACCCAGAAGCTGCTGGGTAATGGGTTTTTGAGCCTATGCAATAATTGTAACTCATCACCAGTCTGTTGTGCAAGACTGCAAATAATGGTTCCATTTGTAGAATTCTAGAATCATCCAAGCTTGTCATCACTAAGTAAAATTCTAATTCAAAATGCTACAGTGAATTGAAACCCAGATGTGTAGGCTTACTATTGTCAATCAAATATCATCTGTGACCATTTATCAGAGCAAAAAAGAGAAGAACATAATAAATAATTTTTGGACAGTTGTCAAATTTCGTTCTTTTGATTCTTTCATACGCTGTAGTTAAACACAAGCTCTGAAAAGTTCTTTACTCAGAAATCCAAAACTGATTACAGATCTTGTTACTGTGAATATAATTTTAATTACTGCCTAAAAGTTTAATCCAAGAAAAGATCTTTGTTGCAGAACAACTGAAAAAAACCCCAACAACTGCCTCCTCCCTCTGCCCCCCCTGTTTTTTATATCTACACTGCCATATAGGTTGTCTCTTGATCAAATTCTTGCTGTTTGGTACCTCTGTAGAAACATTTGCTTTTATAATAACTGCTTATCTTTAAGACAGTCTAGAAAAGTTCTTAAAGAGTTTGGTGTGTAGAAAAGTTGAGCTATTTTCACAGCATAGTTGTTGTTTTGCAGGTACAGAGAAGGTCTGATAAGGTTTTCAGGGCAGTAGACACCTAATACCAATTGATTCTCACTTTTGCGGTTCAGAGAGAGTAAGAGAGAAGATGATACAAAATATCGAAAGAAAGAGTAGTTTACGATACCTCCAGAGGAATAAAATTGAGAAAATGGTCAGGATTCGGGCAGATATGTGTTAAATCTCACCCATAATTTGAGCTCAGTTTTTCACTGCTAAATGGACAAAATCTGGAGAAAATCCTGCAGGTGATTGTAGTACATGAAAGGAAAGATTAAGATCAAGAACAAGATAGAGGACAAAAGATTGCAGTGTCTGACTCTTTAAGAATTTGGTGCAAAATTAAATGTACAATATTAGTAGTTCCCTCCTTTTCCTGTGACTTATATTCAGAAGATCTGCATTTACCACTACATAGCAGTTACTTATATCTTCCTGTTTCTTCTTGAAACAGGATTTGAAGTACTGTATTATATCCTTAGTAGGTGACATCTGTTGTGTTAGTATGTGGTATTGATGTGAAAAATTTCTTCATTCGTTTTCAGCAAAATATTTATGCAATATGCAAAACAAAGCCATTTCACTGAAGTTAGCAAAAGCATGCATGTTTGGAAGAGCTATACCAATCACATTCACAATAGCAATACTCTCTTTGGAGGCTGAACAGAGTGACTAGCTTTGCGCTAAGCTGTGTTGGATATATTTTTCTACTTCCATTACTTTTATTACAAGATATTTATCTGACACTGTGTGAAAGACTCACATGCATAAAAGAAGAAATGTATTACCTGGTTTCTTGTTTTCACCATAGGATATTTCTGAATGTTTTTGATTAAAAAAACCCTCACCTGTTTGCTGTTACGACACTCTGATAGCAAATTTCTTATGTGCTGAAGTAACAACTAAACTGGACAAACATTTCATCTGACCGTATGCAGCTGGCACACACACAAAAATATTTTAAAAAATTAATCAGTGCAGTACACAGTTGAATGACAGTATATAATGATTAATTACCTACAGGGAACATTTTCAAAATCACTAAAGTACCCAGGAGAAGCAATTGAATTGAAAGTTAAAGGCACTTGTATTCTTAAATCTCTTGGGTGTTTTTGAATGTTCAGCTTCTATATGAATGTCCTACATACAATGCAGCTGGAATACTCAGAAAAATCTGTTTGTTTTACAGTTCTCCCTTTAATACTCAGTGATTCTTGTGGTAAACATTTGCCTTCTAAAAATACGTACACTTCAAAATTTATTAAAGTCAGTTTATTATTTTGCCTTACTATTCAATATTCGACCCACAGATCGAATTTTCTGGATGTATGTTGAAATTGTGCATAGGAGATGATAATGTTTTTTTTTTTCTGATGATCTCCTGAGTTCTGTGTATCTTGGCTGAATTCTTCACCAGGAAGAGAGATTTTTCTTATCAAATTTGGTATGCTTTACAAAATGCTGCTCAAGATGAGAATCTTCAGGCTAGAGATTCAGCCATGAAGTCTATAGCTCCTTAAGACAAGGAAGACTTTCAAAACCCACATCTCAAGTTTGTGAGAAGATTAATCTTGTGTCAAACAAGATTATTTCTTTATCTAGGTAACACAAGATTTCTTCTTAGCATATTCTGCTGGAGCTTTCAGCTTCCAGGAAAACTCTTACTGTTGTTTGACTTCACACTTCTTAGGATTATAGTTTTAAATGTTTTATTAGTTTTTACACACTCCCAATGTCTCTGCTTGTAAAATACTCAAGCTGTGTATCAGGCTTGTATCAAGGAACAGTGGGGATAATAGAAGTGTCACTAGCTTCCTGTTTTCATAGCTTTGATGATTTTGCCCTACAATGCTGTGTAGAAAGAACTTCGGTCATGCAGCCTAGCTGCCTAGTGCTGTGTGAGTATTACTCTGAAGATGTATTAAGTGGCCTAAGTGACTTTAGTGATTAAAGATCCCCCTTGTCTAGCTTGTAATACCTGAGGATTTAATAATTTCCATCTATATGGTACCTTTTGTTTAATTTCTGTTGTTTCAACTGTCTCTATGGTCATTGATTGTAAACTTTCACCCATTTCAGAATTTTCATCACTTAGTTGAGCTCTGTTTTTTCATTTTGTTTTCTTTCTTGGGACTATACCGAACGTTTTGACAAACATGTGGGCAGGAAGGTTTTTCATAGGACAGGATTTCATATGAGGAGAGATTTGGTTCAAGAAAAGTCAATACTGAAATATGAACCAACACTCACCTCTCGAGAGTGTCTGATTTAGATGTTTAACCAGACTTCCCAAACATTTGCTAAGTGGCCTGATGATAGTGTTACAAGACAGACTTGGTCTGTTTAACCATCTGACATAGAGATAGACTGCTATACTTTTTTTTTCCTTTTTTTGATCTCCTTTGAAACATATGAAAAAGTATCTGGTGTGGCAGATTTTTCTGACTCCATCCTTTTCCATTTACTGACGGTTAGAATATTTTTGTGCTGTGTGTTGTGTATGTTCATGTCCAGAATTACTTCACTGATGAAAAAGAGTCAGCATTCAAAAGTTAATAGACAACAAATTCAATTTGCTTAGAATACTGTGCACATGCAAGCTAGGTAATTGCTTTTTACCAGACTTTGTGTTAGAAAGGTTCTGTCTGAAATCTGACTTGACTAAGCAATCATGGAGTGGGATACTGACAATACTACAGTATTATATTTAATTAGTGAAGACAAGATCCTTCCTTTCAAGAGTCCTTAATTTGTTGCATTGATCAGCTCCTTGCAAATTCAAGGGCAAACACAGTTATATCTTCTGTGTCAAAAATCTCTGTCAACAAATCCATTCCTGTTTGTAATTCCTGAATTCTGGAATCTGACATAGACAGCATACTGGAAAGCATGTAATTAAAGTAGTCTCATTTTACTTTGTTGGCTTTGTTAGTCACTGGTAGACCACTTCATCAAGTTTGTGAATTTCAGTTTATACAAAATATACTTTTTTGTAGTATTCTATATAATAATACATGTTCTAATAGAACTAAAAAAAATAAAACTTAAGAGTAAATTACACATCAGTGTTTCTTGTGGACATCTTTGTAAGTGTAATGAGTAGGATTAAAATTTACTGTGGTACAGTCCTTCAAGCAGACTGCCTTTGATAGTAAATAGATGTAAGATCACGTAGTGGTATAATCTCCTTGTTGAGTAAGCAGTGATCATGAGTTGAACATATACTGCGGTAACAGTCGAATAACACAACAATGTGTGTTTTTTGGATTTTTTTTTTCAATATAAAGAGATGCAGTGAAGCTTCCTTTTCATTTATATAATGATTTCACTGGCAATCATAGGACATGTAATTAAAGAGGAATATCAAAGGAATAAAGTTCCTGTGTGCCAGATGTAATCCTAGCTAGGAGTCCTCAAAAAAAGACGGAATGAAACTTTGAAAATTATACACCAAAAATAGAAATTCATTAAAGACTAAAGATTCAGTCTGATGCTGTGTGTCATTATATTTCTGTTTTTTTCTTCCCTGTTCTAATTTCTTAGTAATGTGAAATAGTCACGCTGAGGCACAGTGTCTCCCCACACCCTGAAAGGGAGTATGATTCCATCACCCATGCTCCGTGTAAGGTTGTGATTAGCCATTGATAACTAACAAAGATCATTTAGGTGTTTGCTAGGTTTACCACTTGCACTATGCATGTGGGGAAATCTTATACACAAACATGCTGTCAAGTGTACACATACAATGCTTATGAAATGGCTGCCATTTTGAATGAGCAGAGACCTGTTTTTTACAGAGCTCAAAGAAAAACCTACTTTGGTTAGAAATGGAGACTCAGCTCTCTGTGGACAAGCAGTGTAAGAGAAAACGTCATCTAAAAGTTGACACATGAGGTAAAGCAGCTTCTAATGCATTACATTTACACTTTCTTCTGCAAAAGGCACATTTGGAAAGGAAGGCTATTAAGACTGCAAAACCAAGTATTTACCAATAAAGAGATGTTAGCCAACAACTTCTATACGAAGAGTATAATGATCTTGGATTCTTAATTACACTGTCAGGTACTGTATTTTCTGTTAAACTTCTGTATCATAAGAACGATGCTCACTATTTACTTTGATCACTATTATTCACTATATGGCTTTACTTATTTGTTGCACATCATATGAATCCTGAACTTTATTAATTCCCTTGTTTGTTTTTTTTTCCAGGGCACTTTTCAGCATAGTCTCTGAATGAACTCCTCTTCCCTGTTCTCCTTTGAAAGGTAAACTAATAGGTCTTGATTTTTGCAGATGGACAATCCTTGTCCAGTGAGAGAAAGCTGTCAGGAATGTCTGACACTTCAATGCTGGGTGCCAAATCCAATGCCTTTCTCTTAGGTCCATCCTAAATTTTAAGTTATTTTTAGAAGTGAGCATGTGGGCAATGTGTGCATGCTCAAAGGTGACAGAGGACTTTCTAGCTAAAGGAGAAAGTTGAGGCCATTTTTAGGAGGACATTGTGAATGAGTAATTAGATAGCTTAAAGAATCACCTTCAAAAATATTTGTAAGAAATTATTTTAATGAGAATTTTTAAAATGTGATTTAAGAAAGTTCATTGGCAAGGCTCACTATATCACTTATTAAATGAGTGGAACACAAAATCAAGGTAGGATTGAGATAGAATGATTTATACAGAGATCGAAGAAAGATGTAAAGGGTAAGGAAGACCCTCCTGTGGAGTCATAAGTTTTGGAAAAGATCCTCTGGCTTTCTAAAATCCTTCTTAGAGAGGAGCCTGGGTGCCACTGGATCCAGATTTAGCCTTAGACTGCAACGGTTTGTGTCTAAAGGATATGTCTAGCAGCTGTTTAAGGTTTGTTCGTATTTAAATAGAGAGAGGAACTAGAGGATTTTAGCAGCAATTAATCATTGGTTGATTTAGCATTTACGAAGTGATTAAAAGGTTTCACTACAATCACAGTAGTAGAATATCATTATTTGAATTGATTCACACACATGCACACAGACAATATGCATAGATAAAAGTACCTGTTAAAAATTTCCCTTGAGCTCAGTAAAATACTCACTTCAAATGATTTTTCTCAATGGGTGAAAGTTGAGTCTCAAGGAGTGAGTTCATCCTAGATTCCATCAGTGATAGTAACTTCAAACTTCAGAGTCTGAAGTGCTCTCAAAGGTGTCCCACTCAGAGGGAGATATGGGGCACAGCCCACTGCGGTCCAGAAGAGCTCAGAGGGCCTCACTTGGTACCGCTGTTTACAGGGTCGTGACATGATTGACTATAGGCATCAGTAAATTTCCATCCTGACCACAATCTGTGTGAGGTAATTCTGGTATCTTGACAGCAACCACACAAATCCAGTACTTCCCAGAATGCATATTTCTGACATTTACCAGGCAAGTACTATCCAGGCAACAGGAGTTCCAGGTGCGATCAAGGAGTGTCTGATTGGCCCAGCTCACTGCTCTTGCAGGACAGGCAAGACCACTCTTATGGCTGGTTCTGAGATTGCCAGGTGGTCCAAAGAGGGGCGGCCATTCCACCACAGAGGGTCCCAGTACTGCTTACTCTAAGGGTGGATGGAATTTCCTTGAAACGCCCATCTGAACTGAGTTCAGAAAGCTCACAAGAGGGAGATGGACGTAGAAAATAAGATCTGTAAAATAATCCAGTCATATCTATTGCATCATGGTATGTAGTTGCCATCAAGTGACGGATCTTGTGGCCAACATGAAAGAGGAAGAATATTTTCCACTACCTGTGTTGTGAAACAACACAAATAATAGTAAAGAAACTTTGTAAAAATAGAAACAGACTTTTTAATAGCTCTTGCTGCACTAGCAGGCATGTATACACACAAATAAAGTAGAGTAAATTTTAGACAAATACCTTTAACTTCACCACTATTCACCATGCTACACATACGATTTAATCTTTTCCTAGAGTAATTTTTCTGAGTAATTTTTGGGCTCCCTGAAGTTGTTCTCACAGTGCAGTGTTTTACATACTTTTATTTTTAGAATTCGTCTTATGCAATGCCTGTCTGTAAGCCTAGGGAACCTCTTTTCAGTTACTGCTAATTACTTCAAACTTCCTGCTTTAAGACACCAAATATCTCCATTCCCTCACTACTTTTGACATTACATTTTTTTCAGAACTACAAAAATCCTGTTCATGCAAGTAGCAACTTTTTTTTTCTGATCTTTAAAATATCACCAGTATTCTTTCCAGAACACAGTGGCTGTGAACAATCATGGTTGTTTATTTAGCTGTAAGTCCAAAAGTGAAGTTAGACTTCTGAAGTTTGCAAGAATGGTTAAGTCTATGTAACTGAAGACCTGGTAGTATTTTTCACCTATTATAACAGATCAGTTGTTCAAATAAAAATATTTCTGTAATTCACACAGGGAAGAAAACGAAACTTCTTTTTCTTTTTTTTTAAGATTTTTCCATTTCCAGCAGTGTAGGTGTATTGATTTGGTCTACTGTGTGCATGTGTCTGGATGTACTAATGAGACCAGCAAACTAGGACAAGTAGCTATGGAACAGGAGGGTGATGATGTCTCCAAACCACAAAAGTTAACATATTCACAAAATACCAAAGGCGAAGGAGTGCTGTTAATATCCAATTTTTTTTTTGCCCCGCTTGGTAACTTTTCATTTACATATTTATTAACTTGTGTTAAATCAAGTATTTGTTACATTAAGAGACACAGCTAATAAATTAACTGTAATTAGTTTTATTGGAATGAATAATAAATGATTTTTTTTTTTGATAAGCCACTTAGCGTAGAATAGTCTTATTAGTACATAGTTTTACTCAGGTATTGAAGTTTGCATTTTGGTTTGAGAATATTTACACTGTGTTATTTACAAGCATTCTTAGGAATATGAAAATCCATTGTTTATTTTATTATTTTCTTATACATTTCTTATACATTTTAGTTGAGACAAAAGAAAAATTTTTTGTTTTCTGGAAGTTATATACTTTCAGTAAGATATTAATATCTCAAATGATAAGCCAGGACAAAGTTCTGATTGCAGAACAGCTGAGGTTGGCAGCGATCCCTTGAGATCCTTTATACACAGTACTACAGAATCACAGAATGGTAGGGGTTGGAAGGGACCTCTGTGGGTCATCTAGTCCAACCTCCCTGCCGAAGCAGGGTCACCCACACCAGGTTGCAGAGGACCTTGTCCAGGCGGGTCTTGAATATCTCCAGAGAAGGAGACTCCACAACCTCCCTGGGCAGACTGTTCCAGTGCTCCGTCACCCTCA
>Ga0065711_1044502_pt1 | contig 14055 bp, 4 predicted proteins | sample Hoacrofraction12_FD_59098 | JGI IMG/M metagenome (GOLD analysis project Ga0065711, IMG submission 59098) | Hoatzin crop microbial communities from Cojedes, Venezuela - Epithelial fraction 12 v2 (version 2) | ecosystem: Host-associated > Birds > Digestive system > Esophagus > Crop | place...
CCCGGGGTGGGAGCACGGCGCCCGTCCCTCCCGCCGGAGCCGGGGTCTCCTCGCCGGGCCCGCTGGCTTCCACAGCCCCGGGGGGCAGCGGGGAGAGGCGCTCCCCCAGCGAGGGGCCGCCGCGGGGCCGCCGCTCCGCTGCTGCGAGGAGGTAACGCGGGGGGGTCCCGGGGGGGGTCTCTGGCGGGCCGGGGAGAGCTCGGCTGCCCGGCCCGGAGCCCTACCGCGCAGGGAGGGAGGGAGGGGGCCGCCGGGCAGGCCGGGCGGTGCGGGGAGGTGGGTTTCTGCGGCTCCGCTCCCGCCGCGCGGCGTTTTCCCTGGGAAGTGTCTGGGAGGAGGGCCGTGAGCCCCAACAAAGACGGGTGTTGTTCGGGAGCCAGCAGGTGACGGGGCGAAACCTGAGGACCTGTGTGCGTTGGAGTGAAGTCTGGCTGCCGTTTAAATAGAATGTAAAAAAAATCAATGGGAGACTGTAACAGGCGAGGCTTCTAAATCCGCGCGCGCACCGTGAAGGGGGAGCATCCGCGCGGCACCGCTGGCTCGTGTCCCCGTCCGTCCGTCCGTCCGGCCCCCGGTCCCGAGGCGGCGGGCAGACGGGCTGGCGTGGGGCGAGGCCTGGTCACCGCGCTGCCGCCTGTGTCGTGCCGCTGGCCTGCCTTTGCAGTGCGGCTCACCGAAACGGGGCACCGGGGGAAGGACGGCCCCGCCGCCAGCTGGGAAAGGCATCGTGGCGCAGGGACGCTGGAGGGGGAAAGCGGTTAGCGCTGCTGTCGGTCCTCGTACGCTGGCTAACAGAAGGGCAAAAAGTCCTTATTTCCAGGGTCCGTCTGAAGGTCCGCTGAGTGAGCAAGTGCACAGGCTTCGTTCCTTCCCCCACTGCTCTGGGTAGTTCGTTACTCAAAGGACCCAACGTCTGAAGAAGTGGCTGTGTGTTGATGTTGATATAGATCCTGCTCATCAGCTCTGGGTCCGCGTTTCCAAGCGCAGAGCTACAGAGCCGTCTGTGAATACATTACTGATACCGCAGCTAGGGAACGGGACCTTCTGATCATTCGCGTGATACGTGTTGGAAGTAGTCTTTAAGTTATTAATAGTTATTTCATGGTGGTTTATTGCTGCTGTATTACACCCTTCCTCTTCTAATGCAGTTATCCTGCACCAGGGATTAGATAAGCAGGTGAATGGGCCGGCCATGCTAATCTTACCTCCTTGAGCCTTCATTGTGAATGGATGCATGCGATATGCATCTTGTATCCCCTTTAGCCTTGTTAACAAGCCTTCTAACAAAGGAGTTGTTAAACAATTTGCCCCGCAGGACAGAGTAAAACAGCAGGGGATGGGCAAGGAGATGTTTGTCTAACTGTGCTTGCAAATCATGACCTCTTCTATCTGGTCAGGGGTGAACATAATCAGTGAGCTGGAAATCCTAGCGGGGGATAACCTTCATATGGGACTCAGCAATAGCTTTGCTCCAAGTTTGATAGCGTAACATTTTATCTCCCCACGGGTTTGTAATTGGAAGCATAGTTTGTCTTTGCTTCTGAGAACTTGGTCGTAATGCTGTTGTTTTAATACATCAGTGGAAAAAAACATATTAATTGCCTTTCTTTTCAAATCAAATTTAGCTGTTTAATTCAATTATGTTATTCAGAGTTGTCAAGCTGCCAGTGAAATACCTCCTTGCAGGCTACAAAGCTTTTTTTGAGAGGTAGTGCTTGAACAGAGCCGAAACCTCAGAATGTTCCACAAACTTTTAAGAAGGCGAAACAAAACATCCTTGCTGTGTTTTGTAGATGTCGTGGCAGGAGTAGAAAGACCACCTTTCTGCTCATCCCTCGGAAAGCATTTATTTTTTCAGCTGTTGTTTATATTCATTTGAATCCTCCTTAGGATGTAATCATTTTAAACAGATCACTTTGAAGGATGAGTGCGGTTGGGGGGCGGGGAGGAAGAACCCTGTCATTTTAAAATGCAAACCGAATTACACTTGAGCAGGAGAGGAAGGAGAACTCCTAAACAAGCAGTTGCTAAAACAATTCGGCAGATAGCCTGCTGTGAAGCTGGGCTGGCTGCGAAATCCCGCTCTCGGCAGTACCGCAAGGTTTGGACATGGCCATACTGATAACGTGGTGCACTGACAGTCATTTTATAGCTGGCTCTATAACGTGAGCTCTACGGTAGTGTTTTTCTTCTGAAGTGAGTGCTGTCCTTTGAGTAACCTCGGTTCGCTGAGATTTACGAACCTTGCTTTAAACGTTCCCGCTCTCTTTATCTGGGGAGGAGCACCCTGACTGAGAGGTTGCGTTTCACGGTTGGAGGTGAGGTGTCTCCTTCCTCTGTTCTCTACCAGCCGTAGTTCCAGCCTGCCCTGTATCCCCGGGAGGTGGGCCTGCGGGTCTCGCTGGAGCGTGTGCCGTCTGAAATGGACAGGTCAGAGGTGGCCCAGGCAGGGTCAGCCTCGGTGGAGAAGCGACATGCTCTCTCTCGTGGCCATGCCTTGCCTTCCTTTGGAACTGGGCCACACTCCTGTGCTTGTGGACCTGCGTGGTACCTGGAATCCTAGCGTTACCCAGCGCCGCTTTTTGCCACCGAGAAGCAGCACGTAGCCTTAGCGTTTGGAAGTCCTCAGAAAAGCTAACAGGTCTTCATGCATTCAGATTTTGGGTTGTTTTCCTTGTCTTCCAAGAGAAGAAAGTAAGTCAGAGAAGTTAATCTTTGCTCTTACGGGGGCGGGTTTTTGAGCGAGGGATGTGAAGCCGTTACTGGGTTACCTGCGTGCCCGTGGGCGCTGGGCGTCGTGCGAGCGGGCCGGGTGCGCCCTGCCCGAGGGCCGGGCAGAGCTGAGCCTCTCGCTCTGCCGAAGTGACATTTTGGATCCGCTCCCTGTGGTGTGCCTGGGGTCCGGCTGGCTAATGAAACGTTGGCAAAGGCGTTTCTCCTAGGGACTCTTTTTATTCCTGGGTTACTGGGCCAGAGTCCGTTCTCGAAAAGTGACAGTGTGACCAGCGCAAGTTCTCGTGACGCAGTGCCGTAGGAATTGGAAATCCCCGCTTAGGCGTCAGCGAGTGGCACGTGGTTGTAAACCAGATACCTACCCCTTCCTGAAGGGAAACTGTAAAACAGTTTGTCTGCTGCAAAGATCTTCTTGGAAGGACTTGGGCTTCTCCATGGTACTCAGTGATTTTGAACTTAGGAATTACTTGAGTGTAGATGATGTGGGGTGCAAGCCGCCAGCCTGAGCACCCCCATCCATCTGCAGCAGTGAGCACTGTTGCCTTTTTGCTAGAGCGGTTTCTTACCCGCATCGCAGTATTCCTCTCTCCCTCCTTCCTCGCACCCCGCCTTTATACACGCAATAACAAAAACATACCTGGTGCTTGACTTCATTTCCACCAGTACGTGGAGAGGAGAAACAGTTTTGTATCACTTATCATTTGTTTCCGAAGGGAACTAATTCAGGGGATCTAGTAGGGTATCTGTCTTTCTAATTTAAATATACTGGATTGAGCTGTTAAAACGGGGTATGGCTTTACTCGCCTTCCCTGACAGAGACTGTAGTATGGTGATGCTAAGCTCCGAAGCTGCGCTGCTAACCTTCAGTTGTTCACTAGAACAAGATTTCGGAAACAGCTGACAAGCTTTGCGGCAGTAGCCTGTTCTCAAAGGGGAGGTTGGCAGCTTTGCTGGCCCCGTCAAGTATTAAATGAATCTTTCATTACAGTGCAGCTATGCAGTGTAACAGAAGGGTGTTGGCACCTCAGCAGTGCACCAAAAATAGCGCCTATGTTTTCAAACCAGAAGTTTTTGGAGTAAAGTTAAGAAGTTAAATTTTTTGAGCACTAGGCCCACTGGAAGCATAAAGTAATCCCATCTCTTTTTGCTGGGTGTGGGACTGTGTAGCTGTACTGAAAATAGGGGTAGATAGACTGTGTGATACTGAATGTCATCATTTCTCCGAGTTTGTAGCTTTGGATGCACGTGGCCGCTTTTTCTGGAGCAGGTTTGGGTTTACTGAATCACAGAGCCTGGCACCAAGCAGTGCCTCACACTGGAAGGAGGAGAAACTCCAGTTGAGTGGCTAGCAGAATACATGGGTACCCGGTCTTAAATCTTTCTTCCACCTGTGATCTAGCAGCAACTTATTTTCTCTGATACGGTGGTGATGAGACTGGAGGCGTAATGTGGGACCCACCAGAAGTTTTCAGATTGCCCTCCCCTTTAGACCCACCAGCAAGGTCAAGGAGATTAAAATTTTCTACGGCTCAGATCTAGCACTAACAAAACTGCATCTGTGTTTAGGTGACTAGGTGAAAGGATTGCCTAGAACGGGGAAGGCACAGCTGGTGTGTGATGTTGTACTGTAAAAGCCAGCTTGTTTCTCGCCCCAGTGGGCAGGATGTCTGTCATGGTAGAATACATCCTCTCTGCTTTTGGTTATCCATATTTCACTGAAATTCCTGGTCTGAATTTCCTCAGAACTTCTGCTAGAATTTGTGTAAGATATCTATCCTAATAAGCTTTTTACTGCATAATGCTGCAGATGTTGGGGAGAGCCGCCTTTGCCAGTTGTGACTCAAAATGATCCCACTGATACTGAGCTTCGAAGGCTTCATGAATCAACAAAAGCATCTCCCTGTAGGGTTTTAAATTAACAGAACAATCATGATGTGTTTTGCAGAGCCTAATCTGGCGTAATTGGATTTCAGGTATTTGATTGGGCCGACGCCCTTCCACTCCGATGCGATGCGGCTAACCCAGAGTGCTCGGAGGAATCCAGCAGATGCTGGCTGCTGTGTGCCTCCCCCGTCAAACCCGGGATGCTACTCGCACAGCCGCCTTTCCCCAGCCATTTCTTTAGTATCTGACAAGCGTTGTCGTGTCTTCTGTGTTACTAGATTGGCGGTAGTCATGGCTTCGGGAACAGCTTGTGTCATGTCTTTTGTTGATATCTGCTCAATGAGTCTTTCCTAGATACACCTGCGTGTAACCTGTGATGTGAAACAAGCAGACCTGTAAAAGATGACAGGCGTTAATATTGAAGTGCATTGTGGTTGCCAAACATGGCAGTGTGTGTCTAGGTTTCTTGAGCAGTTTTTTTTTTAGAACTCCTTTAAGCACTTCTGAATTGCTTTTAGCAAGTTGTAATGGTGCTTCAATCTTTTATTGTTCTGGGCAACACAAGGAATACTAAACTGCTGTAAGATCATTTACGCTGATAATTAGTTGTTGCATGTTCAAATTTATTAAAGCTCTGTTAATCTTTTCCTCCAGATCAATTGCTTGATGAGCTGCAGCTGAAATATTTAACGCGTCACACTTATGCCACTCGAGATGGAGCCCAAAGCCAACAACCTCGTTTTTGGGTGTCAGCGGAGCTCAACATCTGACGATGACTCTGGCTGTGCCCTGGAGGAATATGCCTGGGTCCCCCCAGGCCTCAGACCGGAGCAGGTACCAACTGTGCTGCTGCGTTCTTAAAATAAGTCTTGTCAGGACTGCCTAAGGGAGTGATACACTGCATTTGCAAGTCTAATTAAAAATGTATAAAGCAGAGATTCATCTAGAACTCTTCAGTTCTTGTTTTGTTTCCTATTCCAGTGAGGCTGTGTTGAGGGAGCTTAAAATCCTCAGCACCAAGGAGTTTTATCCCCCCAAAAAAGTTCCCAGTCAAGATTTTTCAATAAATGCATGCCGCAGAGGTATGTATTGTCAGGTTGAAAAGCAGCATAGAAATTTGCCTTCTCCTTGAAATAAGTTATTAGGTTAAATTCAAGCTCATGACATACCTCATAGCATTGTGCTGCTTGGCCAGTACTTCACTGCTCTTGTACAACTCTTTAAATAATTAGGAATTTGACATCTAGAACATGTACGTTACTACAGCACACACAGAAAAGTAAGTGTTCTGTCACTGTGACAGGTAGTAATGTATTTTACACTCGTTTAAATAGTTGTATGCCTGCCATTTGTTCATGCCAGGATTGCTCTTGTACGGTCTCAGGAGCTGACACTGGTGGGTTGGTAGGGCAGATAGAGCAGAATCATTTAGGTCGGAGAAGACCCTTAGGATCATCAACTCCAACTGTAAACCTAACAATGTTAAGTGCACTACTAAACCATGTCCCTACGCGCCACGTCTAGAAGTCAGGAACAGCCCATTCTTCTTTATCTTTTATAACATTGCACTAATGGAAATAAAAGTAAAATTTTTGATGAACAAAGTTGCTAGTCAGCCTCTCGTGGTATTCATTTACTTGATGATATCGCAGCTGTCGTGAAGCTGTGTACTCGGCAGTGTCCAGAACTCAGACCTCAGTGGTAAATGGACAGAGTGGCTTTGTAGCATCTGCTAATGGAGGCAGAGCAACCCTCCTTCAGCTGGCAAGCTAGCACGGTCCACAGTTACAGAGGTGCAGAAGATGTCTCGGTTTTGCTGTGCAGAGATTTTTCTTAATCGCAAATAAAGTAACAAGTCAGCAGGAATGGCAAATAATGGGCTATTTTTAGGGAAACTCTTTTTATCACTTACTTGAGCATATATAAGAATCCTGATGAATCAGACCTGAAGGCAAACAGCAAGCTAACATTCTGCCAGAACAATTAAATGCCCTAAAATATCCTCATAGTCCAGCTAGCTCAAACTCACTAGGGACTTTTTTTCCAAGGAGAATGACTTATTTTGAGAACAGCGCAATAAACTCGAGAAAAGGACATAAAGTATGTCTTTGAAGCTTCACTTCTTACTGCATGCTGTTATCTTTTCCTGCAGCTTCTTGGAATACAGGCAGTAGTAAGTGGGCTTACGGTAGACTTCTGATGTTTAAATTTTGGTTAAGTGAAGACCAAGTCATGTTTCGTGCAACCTTTCCCATATACTTCTGATTGCTTCCTGAGTCAAGTGACTGATTACTGCTTCTTTTTCATCTGTCTTGCGCCGTAATAAGCTGTTGACCTGAGCATTATTTAAATCTGGATAGCAAGTAATATTTTTGCCAATAGTCGGTTCTTATTTACAGCCCCAGGCCTCGTGACAAGCTGGAAGCTGCATAGGAAAAACAATAAATCTGTAGCTGTTCCACAAAAATATTTTTTGCCATTGGGCTTTGTCATAGTGTTCATTACACCTTTCCTGTCATAATTTTCTTCGGGGGGGGGAAGAGTGAAGATTGATGGGTGTGTACACCTAATATTGATTTCTTTACCAAAAACACGCAGCCCGAGAAAATTTCATAGTCAATTTGCATCTGATTGAAATGTGGCTGGATCCAGCCTCCTCCCAAGGGAAGGATGTTTTCACCTTCTTACCAAAGCCCACATGGAAGCAATGAAAGCCGATGCTTGGGGTGAGCCTGATCAGCAGGAGACAACAAAACAGCTTTTGTCTCAACAATGTGTAAAATGCAGAGAGCAAATTAAATTTGTTTATACAGCGGCTGTTTTCTGGAAAGCTTTGTGCCTTGTGTGGTAAATTGCAGAGGGAAACTTGGAATTTCCACGGGGTTGTTGACCAGCCCTGAAGGGGGTGGGAATAATGAGAACATTAAATGTGCGTAATTTATGATACCCCCCTAACTGTCGCTGCAGATTGCATTCCAGAAAAGCAATTCAGCAGCTGGGTGCTAGTTTTATCAGAGACGATTCAGGTTTGCTGAGCTGGTTCATCTGGCTCTCGTATTTTCCGCACAAACCCTGTCATGGGTCTAATGCAGTGGAACGGTCTTCCTTCGTAAATGAGACTCGAGATACAACGGTAGCTGAAGGGCGCTGGCAGTGCGACGAGTGTGTCCCTCGGTCTGAACTCTGCGTTCCTCCCCATCAGGTCCAGCTGTATTTCGCCTGCTTGCCAGAGGAGAAGGTCCCTTACGTTAACAGCCCTGGAGAGAAACACCGAATCAAACAACTTCTCTATCAGCTGCCACCCCACGACAATGAGGTAGGCGCAGAATTCTGGGTGCACCGGTGGGGCTTAGGTCTCCCGGGCGGCTCTTTGGCGGAGGATGACCTGCCTGGGTATTTACGACAAGCCTCAGCCGTGGCCTGCGGTGGCATCTGACCTGCAGAGCCGCGCGGCCTGCACACTGAGCCCATTGTCCGGTGTGCCGGGAAGTGCTGTCCGCAGGGACGCTGCCTCCGCTTGTCAGGGAGCCGGGTGTCACCGCAATAAACTTCACACGGGTTGGTTTTACAGTGTTTGCAGCCACCCACCAATTACCAGGAACCTACAAATTCCTGGAATTGCATTGTAGCACACAGAAAGGATGCTTTGTGATAGTAAAAGGTTTGCATCTCAGAAATGCGGTGTAATTTGGAGTAGAAGTGGAAATAACAAACAAGCTCTTTGTAAGGAAAGGGGGCGGGGGTGTCGATACTTAAGATCTTGTCTGTACCGCAGTACTTAGTTGCAGGCACTTAACCATAAATCTGAAGGACAATGTTACAGCTGATTGAGGTTCATTCCATTATTTTAGGGTAGCGGCAGGTTTTGGTCTGGCTTTTCATAATCTTTATTTTTTGCCTAGACATCTTCTCAGTGTAGCATGGCGGGATTTTTTCCCCGTAACACACAATATCTCTCTCCGTACTGCTTCTGTGTTGTGCTGTACGAGATAACTAAGATGGTAGAGAAGACAAGTTGGAAAAGTTCCATGATGATTGCCAGCGTGCCTGATGACTTTCTCGCATATATGCACTTACTTTAAAAGCTCAGTATCTAAAGCAAGTTCTCCCGTGTTTTGGCTGGCAGGTGAGATACTGCCAGTCTTTAAGCGAGGAAGAGAAGAAGGAACTGCAGATGTTCAGCTCTCAGCGCAAAAAGGAGGCGCTTGGCCGAGGCACTATTAAACTGCTCTCAAGAGCGGTGATGCACGCGGTTTGTGAACAGGTAATGCGACTGGTGCCACAAGCCAGCCAGCGGGCTGAATAATTTAAAACTACAGTATCTCAATATTAAACGTAAGCTTATCTCTATGTCTGAACACCAAAAAAAAAATTATATTTGAAACTGTATGTAAATGGAAAGAAGGTAGTGCTTGCTTAAGCAAAGCATAACCTTTGATACTGGGAATGAACTGAGTCTTTGATGTATTTCCTACTCAGAAAACCTGTTGCTGACTCATTAAAGTAATGACAAATGAAAAACAGACATATACTTAAAAATGTTATTATGTATAAACTAAATTTCTGTTCACAAAAGTTTGTTGATGCAGAGAGTTGGTCTAGACCAGAACCGAGACTATTTTTTCCCTCGTGACAGAACTTTGGAATAAAGCCTGCGTATTGGGTTTGGTGTTTTATGTTACTTTAAATGCTAGAAGCTAGTGCTCACGTTCTGGTTTTGTTCCTAGTGTGGTACAAAGGTAAACGGCGGTGAAGTTGCCGTGTTTGCCTCGAGAGCCGGGCCTGGGGTGTGCTGGCACCCCTCGTGTTTTGTGTGCTTCACCTGTAACGAGCTGCTCGTTGACCTTATCTACTTCTACCAAGATGGGAAAATTCACTGTGGCAGACACCACGCGGAACTGCTCAAACCTCGATGTTCAGCCTGCGATGAGGTAAATAATGCCCGTTGTACAGCCAGTCTACACTCCTGTTGTTCAGTTAACGAACTGTGCCGCTTGGGCATTGCTAACTTCAGATGCCTTCGTTTAAGAAGTCAGGACTCTGCTGTGTAGATGTGTTTGAAGGCTGAGGGGCGTTCCGTTTCTTGTCAAATTGGCAATATTACAAGCAATACGATGGTGTTTGGAAAGCACATACATGTTCATATCTAAAATAGAATCTTGTAGACTGAATTAGAAAAAGGATCTGTGCAAATATTCCCAAATACCATCCTGAGAGCAGCTTCTTTAATGGTCGAGTCATTGTGTTCTCTTTTTTTTTTCCCCTTTAAAAAGTACAGGTTTGGGTGGTTGTTTTTTTTTTGTTACAGAAGAGGTCTTTTGAATACAAGGGGAGCTAAATAAAAATAAATTTAGCATGTGAACTGCACATTTAGGATATTTTGCATGCTCTAACTCCCAAGGTGAGGTTTTGGCCACTTAACTAAAAGTTGCCTTTTTATCTGTGACAAGATCATTTTTGCGGATGAGTGCACAGAAGCTGAAGGTCGCCACTGGCACATGAAGCACTTCTGTTGCCTGGAGTGCGAAACAATCCTGGGTGGCCAGAGATACATCATGAAGGACGGGCGACCGTTCTGCTGTAACTGCTTTGAGTCTCTCTACGCGGAATACTGCGAGACCTGTGGGGAACACATCGGTAAGCGTGTCCTTTCTAAGCCATAAACTTAGATATTTAGGGAGACCCAATTTATGACATTATTTCACATTCCCAAAGTGTGGATTCTGCGAGCAGTTTTTTGGAGAGCCCCAAAGCATTGCTTTTTGTCCCTTTCCAGGTGTTGACCATGCTCAGATGACCTATGACGGACAGCACTGGCATGCCACGGAGGCATGCTTTTCCTGTGCTCAGTGCAAGACCTCTTTGCTTGGCTGTCCTTTCCTTCCAAAGCAAGGGCAGATCTACTGTTCAAAAACCTGCAGCTTGGGCGAGGATGTTCACGCCTCCGACTCTTCTGATTCTGCATTTCAGTCTGCTCGATCCAGAGATTCTAGGAGGAGCGTCCGCATGGGAAAAAGCAGCCGCTCAGCCGACCAGTGCCGCCAGTCTCTCCTCCTGTCGCCAGCCCTCAATTACAAATTTCCTGGCCTTTCAGGCAATGCCGACGATACTCTTTCTCGTAAACTGGATGATTTAAGCCTTTCCAGGGAAGAGGCAAGCTTTGTTAATGAAGACTTCTGGAAGGGAAGAGTAGAGCAAGAAATGCCCGAAGACCCTGAAGAATGGGCTGAACATGAAGACTACATGACTCAACTTCTTCTGAAGTTTGGCGATAAAAGCCTATTCCAGCAGCCCACTGAAGTTGACATTAGATCAGGTGACCACTGGATTTCTGATAGCATGGTTAAGAGCAAGCTGGACTTGAAAAAAAATAATCCAAGCCTGGCAAGTAAGAAGTATCAGTCAGACATGTACTGGGCCCAGTCACAAGATGGCTTGGGTGACTCTGCCTATGGCAGCCACCCAGGCCCTGCCAGCAGCAGGAAAATCCAGGAGCTAGACATGGAACACGGGGCGTCAGGATACAAACACGACCAAACACCGTGGTATGGAGGCTCACTGGAATGTTTGTCTGACCTGAAACAGCAAGAACAAAGTGTTCGAGACTCAATGGATTCTCTGGCTTTGTCGAACATAACAGGTAACGGGGGAAACGGTGAACGGTTTCGCTGGAGAGCGAAATCAAAGTATGCATGTTGGAGTATTTTGAACTAAGACTTTACATAGATCTGTGATTTCTAAAAAGCTTCAGTAGCAAGAGATGCATGTTGTAAAGCAGCAATAGCTTTATAAGATAGCTTTACAAGATAAATAGAATTTAAGCAACAAAAATGTAAATTCTTCTCCTTTCCTTTCAAATTCTCTTTGCTTAAAACAAAACAATCCATAGTGTTAAGCAGAGTAAGAATGGTCTTGAACTATGTACTTGCTATGTACAAACCACCGCTTTAAGCAAATGAACATCTTTTTTTTCCACACCTTAAGTACAAGAAGTTGCATTATACACTAGGATAATATTAAAGATAATCTGCAAAACACTTTAGGTAATTTCCTGATTTGCTTGTAAAAAATATGTAGAAAATCTGGAAGATGGTAACTTTCTTAGCTGTAGGAAATGAGATTTATGAGATTATCTTTGTCCATTGACTGAGGAGAAACTGATAATCCACTTTTGTCAACCTCCTTGTCAAACGTGACTGAAATTAGCCAAAGTGATAGAAACCAGGTATGCAAGGGTCTGTGTGTGCGTGCTAACCTTCCTTTCCTGTTTCCCGACAAAAAACCCAAACCTGAGAGTTAGGTGCAAGAGACTCATTTTAAAAGTTGTCCTGTCCTCTTCTTCGTTGCTTTCCTTCTGTCATCTGAATTAGTGTAGCTACTCGTGTAGCTCAGAACTGACCGCGTGCTGCATTGTCCAAGCAGTAATGAAGGAACTGGCGAGGGGAGCTTGGTTCAGGGGGCGCGGGAGGAGGAACAGGAACCAGAGGTATTGCCCCTGGGAACATCACAGGGCAGATGACGCTGGTGGTGTGGGAATGAAGGGTCGTTGGACACAACCCTGGAGTCAGCCAGGCCAGCTTAGTGCTGGTGATTTTTGGAGGGTAAGGATCCTTCTTTGCGAGGCAGTAAGCCTGGCTGTCTTGTAGCAACAGCTGGAATATTGAACTTAGCGATACCAGAAACATTAAATATTTTAGCCTTAAAAATGGCAAGTACAGACTGTAGAATAATTTTAGGTAATTCTTTTTTTCTTAGAGGCTTAGCTGTGTGCATGCTAGAGCTGTTTCAATATTTACAACTCGTTAAAACTTCTTCCACTCTCAGTGTCCTAATGTTAGCTAATTCTTTGGTAATCAGAGCTAAGACTTGAATGTTTTGGGTCAAAACAAAGCGAATTCTTCTATAAAGCTAGTCCTTTTGGTAATAGTTCCAAAAACCACTAATTAAAGGTCTGCTTTACTGAAAAGAAATATTGAATATTTTGTTACAGTACTTATCTCTTCAATAGTCCTCTCACTTTCCTTTTCCTTCTTTCTCCACTCCCACCACAGGGGCTTCAATGGATGGAGAAGGCAAGCCACGGCCGTCTCTCTACTCTTTGCAAACTTTCCAAGAACTGGAGGTGGAGGACTGTGAGAAAATGAGCAACATGGGAACTCTGAATTCTTCAATGCTCCATCGGAGCACGGAGTCCTTGAAGAGTCTGAGCTCAGAGCTGTGCCAGGAAAAGGCCTTACCAGAGGAAAAGCCGGTGCATGTGCCTGTACTGAGAAGGTCGAAGTCCCAGTCTAGACCACAGCAAGTGAAATTTTCAGATGATGTTATTGATAATGGAAGTTACGAGAATGTTGAAATACGTCAGCCTCCAATGAGTGAAAGGACTCGTAGGCGTGTTTACCATTTTGAAGAGCGTGGAAATCGGCCTTCTCATCATCGCAGAAGAAGTAGGAAGTCTCGCTCAGATAATGCACTTAACTTGGCCACAGAAAGAAAATGCTCTCCGAGAGAGAGATTTCGTTATTACTCCCCTCAGGATCATGAAAAAATTATTCAGAACAGAAGCTCACGTGAGATTCGGGCATATATTCAAAATGCGGAGCTGTACGGACCATATGCCCATACCAGGTCTGATTATGCGCTGCGGAATCAGGTGGTTGATAAGTTTTTTGGATTGTATGGTGAGGAAGATGACTCCTGGTGTTCAACGTCATCCTCATCATCCGATTCTGAAGAGGAGGGGTATTTTCTAGGACAGCCAATTCCACAGCCGCGGTCACTGAGATACCCGTACTATACAGATGACCTTTCTGGTCCAACTACTGCGTTATCTAGTTCTCAGGTTGGACAAAGGACAATCAAATCAAAGAAGAAGAGGGGACACAAAGGGAAAAATTGCATCATTTCTTAATTTGTTTTAGCAGTTGGGAAGACCAGTCGACTCTCTAGCTACAGTTGGAACCACATCTTTTTATATTAATAATTGTACTTAGGCAAGTTGCTAAGGTTCTTGATGCTTTGCCAGTGTAAATGGTAACCCTGCCAGAGTTTACATTGTACAAGTAACGTTCAGAAATGTCACCATACCAAATGACCATCTGCTCAGATATTGCTAGGTTTACATACTACGTTTCAGCTGCCAAAATACTGTTACTGCAGTTCTCGACACAGACTTTTTGTAGACGTTTTATTTTATGCTTGCTATTCACCTATGTTGAATTATCCGAGAGAGGGGATTCAACAAAGATCAATAAATAAAATTGTCAGTCCTGTGCTGTAGCTATATCCACACAGGGTGATCTTTGACTTTTTTCTCTTACCGCCAAGAAAAAGAAGGCTCTGTACTGTGCCCTTTCTTCATTGATAAAGCTCGCTCTTCCTCCTTCAAGTTTCCCTACAAAAACTGGATTTTTTTTTTCTTTTTTTTTTTTTTTTTTTTTT
>Ga0065711_1044518_pt1 | contig 14054 bp, 6 predicted proteins | sample Hoacrofraction12_FD_59098 | JGI IMG/M metagenome (GOLD analysis project Ga0065711, IMG submission 59098) | Hoatzin crop microbial communities from Cojedes, Venezuela - Epithelial fraction 12 v2 (version 2) | ecosystem: Host-associated > Birds > Digestive system > Esophagus > Crop | place...
CCTGGACAAGGTCCTGTGCAGCCTGCTCTAGGTGACCCTGCTTTGGCAGGGGGGTCGGACTAGATGACCCACAGAGGTCCCTTCCAACGCCTAACATTCTGTGATTCTGTGATGTACTAAGGAGGCCTTTGAAGACCCTCACACCCTGGCCAAACTAAGAATGTTTCAAGGTAATCAGGCCTATTCCGTAACATTCATTACTAAAGGATGCTTCTCGAATTTGCTCACCTTCTGCAACAAGGCTCCTAGGGTGGCAACTCCATGTGAGTGAATGAGATTTTCTTGATTAACACAGTGTCTCTGAATAAAGTGTTTTATCATCAAGATGAAAGTTGCAACAATATTTTTCTCCAGGCGTGCTTCTGCAAAACAGAACAATAGCAAAAGCCTCACTGTTTATTACTGGACCACTGCACGAATGTAGAGGGGAGTAAGTAATATCAAGCATCCATATTCCTCCCTATTGTCTGAACATCTCAACTCCTTTTCTGTTTGTTCCCTAGCTGTAGGCTACCTTTAGACTTTTCTAGAGCAGACTGATAGTCGTTCCATGCCTCTCCATAACAAACTGACCCCAGTCCTGACTTCAGTTGTTTCACCCACCTGGCTGTAGCTTACAGACAAACTTCTCTTTCAGTTACAATCTTTCACATATGCTCCCTCTGTAGTTGCAAACTGATACTTTCTAGCCATGATATGCAAAAAATTAAAAGACAAAATGATATATTTTTTTACTTTATGCCACTCTTTCTTATTTGAAACAAAAAATTGCTGTTTTCCCTTGCAAGGTCCGATTTCCCAGTGGTTTCTCTTAGGATCAAAGTTCATTCTCAGTGTTAGCACAGTTTTTAAAAATCTATTCTTAAAGCTTCTTTCAATTTTTTTTTATTTTAATACTAAAATCTGACTGAGTGTGGAAGGGGTAAGAGTCTGAACATTTTCCTAAGTAAACAGAAGTTTGGCTAAACGCTAAACAGTACTGTTCTGATGCTGCAAAGTCTTCATATGGTTGTCTGATAGCTCCTCCTCTTGATATCAGTAGGCTTTGCATCAAACAATTTCTCAAAATAATCAGAACCAACTTTTCAGAACAGAAATTTTAAAACTGCATACTTTTACACTAACGTAATAGCAAATCACAAAAATAAAAAAATGCTATTAAATATTGCTATATTCAAAATTTGTGAATAAGTTAGTTTTACATAGTGCTAAACTCCTGGTATTCAGTATCCACAACAGACATCTAGGAACAGGAAGAGCCTTTCAGCTTTACATATGTACTCTGGAAAAGCTAGCACATAATAGAATGGCTTCCTGTCATTCACAGGAAGACTTTTAAAAATCAAGCTTAAAAATTATCTAGTACAGTTCAACTATACTTTCCTACCTGACGCCTTTGTGGATGACAACACCACCCAGTCTCCCTCTACGGGAGTAACTAATTCTGGAGGTAGAGTTTCCCCTTCAGACTTCTCAGGCATCTGTCGACCAAGAAAACTGATCTGCTCCAGCAATGGAAACAGCACATTTACTCCACCAATACAGTTGATCATATCCTAAATCAAGAGCAAACGGAGGAAAAACATCACCATAAATAAAAACCCCTAAACTACATAACAGAACTTTACTCCAAATACAAGGAACCTATGTACTCACAAATTAATGACAATGTTTCAAATGCCACTTTGAAACTAGTTTAACACCTGTTTAACAACAGAGCCCCCAAGTTTTAGACTCTAGAGCTACACACATGCGTTCTTCTCAGCTCTTGTTTAGAAAGTGGATTTTTACATTTCCTTCCTCCTCCCTCTACATAAACAGGGAAAACTGAAGGATACAAATCTCAGAAAGAATCTTCTGCTCAATATATTTGAAAAAACAGGAAAAACAGTCTTCTGACTTCTAAGTTACGTGCAGCAAGCAGTAAGAAAAGGTTACACACATCTGTGCTTTCATCATATTCCTGCAAGATTTCAACTTCAGTCAATTAAAAAGTAATATTTTTTTCAAGTAACTTTACAGATACCTCAATTCTAAGCCTCTTTTTAAAATTCAAGTCTCCTAAGCCCCCTTTTTTCACCCCTCCTCACAAGCACGGATAGCATGAGACTTCTAACAATGCTTCCTGGGGTAAGGTATAACACACTCAAATCACAAGATTGCTAGAAATGATTCACAATGCCACTCAGAAACAGGGTTTCAGCAAGCTAGCCAGAGACACCCATTCAACTGCTCAACTTAGTTCAATGAAAACTCTTCTGTAGCAAAATTTTAAGTCAAAAAACCCCAACATCCTGTAAGCCAGTCTATTAATATGGGATATCACCCTCCCTTCCCAGTCAGAAATGTTTAGGGGAAGTGGAGAAAATCATCCTTTTCTTCCCCATCCTTTTCTACTTTTCCAATTGTGACTCTGCTGCATCTGTCCTTATGATGCTCCTCTCCAACCCACGTTTATTAAGGTGAATTTAACAAACTTGAATTGTTAAATTAAGAAAGTTTTTAAAAAACTGTGTAATTTATCTCACGGATGAAGATTTCTGTGTTTGTTGATCAAAACAAGAGGCATCACAGACCTGAAGCTGTTGGCAACAGAAATCAACTTCAGGTTGAAAACCAGAATTTGTCTGAACCACAAGACAAGATAGCAGTAACTGTAGCCCTTCTAGACTACCTTTCTCCTCACGGGCTCCTGATCAGCTCCTGTGGTTTTTCCTCACTCTAGTCCTCCTCAAGAGGGTGCTAAACGCCACAATGTTTGTTAATGAATTATTCTCCTAAAACTTGTACTCAGTATGCTTTTCCATAAAGCTGGAGACATAAACACCCTTCACCCACTCCTCTTCCCACTACTGGGTGAAGAGAACAAACTGCAGTATTTTCAAACTATTCCTATCATAGCAAAATTAACTAGCAAGTGTCTGAATTTTCTTAACATTAATCTCCACAATTCAGCATATGCAGTGTAGCTCCAACAATATTTCCTTATTAATTAGTTTGCTAGTACAGTTGATTGTTCACTGTTCTTAGAAAAAAAAGCAGCTTATATCTAATTCTTCATACGTTTTTCCTCAAGACATAAAAAAATTGCGATATTCTACTGACAAATTTTCTACACTCAGACTTTGCATCCTTCTCAAAGCTAAGAGCCCTTAATCAAAGATTCTGCCTATAAAACAGAATTGGATGTATTCTATCTAAATTTAAAAGAAATTAATCCTTATTTACATCACTGTTTCTGGATCAAACTCTGATGCTGCAAATAACTTGATTTCCGCATGCACAGAGCTAAGTCTGACTTTGATTTTTGCTATTAATATTTGTTAGTGATCAGGGAACAAATAAGCAGATAGGTACACAAAGTATTTATTAAGCTGGTGTGCATTACATTGTTTCCTCCTCCTCTCCATGAACTAGCAAGTAGAAGACCATCTGCTATTCTACACAGAAGACATATAATGGACACGTAACCTGCTGAAATGGTATTCCGTTTCTGCGGCACCAAGAAAGTCTACTAATACTAAAGTCTACTAATACTAAACCTCATTGGCAGTGCTGAGTTGACAAAACTGTAAGTTTTAGTTCTATAGCACAAAGTCAGATCTGAACTGTCAGTGGCATAAGACTTAGAAATTAACTGATTAACCAGAAGGACATAAGGACGCTATACGTTTGTTAAGAAAAAACAAAACCCAAATACAGGACACTTTTGCTATAACAGAATGTTTGAGCAGGAGACTAGAAATGAGTATAGCCATAAAATGTGAAATTTTAAGCTCGAATACTAATATAGCAGCAGTACCGGGATTACAACTGCAAGCAGATGTTAGACAAAGATGATTTGCATAGCCTGCAAGAATCAGATATCCCAATGTATAAATAATAAGGAAAATATATTGGACAATTAGTGTATAGCAGAGACAGAATAAGGCATAACACTTCAGTGAATATTTGGTGTTTTGTCTGAACTGAGATTTTTGGACCGTGAACTCATCTAGTTCTGCCAACCCCAAACCAAAAGTAAGATAACTAGATTAACTTATCTTTCAAAAAATGTTAGATTCTTGTAATATTTTAACTCCCCACCTTGCTTTCTGCTGAAGTTAAGTCTGCAATTCAGTATTTTTTTATATGACTAACACAGCACAACTCACAAGTGTTAACTTAACCCTACTAATCTTCATCTAATTCAGAGTTTAAGACTGCAAGAAAACCGTGACAGAATCCCCCAGAGATGACAAAACGCTTTCAATACACAACAGGCATTGAAGAGATTACGAAGAGCAGTCAGCTACCACAAATTATCTTAATACATTATCTACGACAGTCAGAGCAGAAGCCCTTGTAAATTCCCCATAAATGTAATACTACTCCAGCTACAGCATTAACCCACTAATTCTCATTACAAAAACATGCTGTATCTGCTAAATGTCATTCGCATTACGACAATAACTTTTGGCATTCCAAAAGTTCAGTAAAAGTGACAGTGATTGTACATGTTCACATCAGGTTCTGCTTCTTCAGTGTGCATTTACCTTGATGTCCCAGTTCACTACTTTGTTTCCAGTTAGTCTTCCATGTAAAAGATTTGCAGACAGGTCAAGGCAAATCGGGTTTCTGCAGGCCTGTTAACCAAATGAAGAGGCTACAGTATCATTTAGGAAACAAGTTACAGATCCTTGAACACAAGATTTCTGAACAATGCATAATATGTTTCAGGAAGTTAGTGCCACTGTGTTGATACTAAACTATTTCAACAATTTGGAAACTCTGGAACATCATATATGTTATCTTAGATCTGACACCCACTATTGTACAAGATGATTCTGCGCTTTTGCCAAACAAGAACAAAATCTACTACCTCTATACAAGACTACAGTTTAAGAAAGTTCTCACTGCTTCTATAATAACCACAGCGTAAAGATGGCACAATCACCTGTTCTATGAAACACAAATAACAAAGCAAAAAAACCCCACTATCTTGAACATGCTCTGAAATTACTGCACACTGCGTAATCAAAGAGAAATTCTGTACTGTTTCATACCTTTGGTGTATAATGAAGCAGCACCTTACTGGGGAGATCTGCTACTTCAGCTTCTTGTGACTTCCATGGAGTTAAACAGTTTGGACCTATTAAAAATACATATATAAAAATTATATGTAAAATTATAAACTTATGACATATATATTTAAGAGTTCACTGGCTATTAATGTTGACCTTCACAAATTTTATACTACCGCACTTTGTTGCAACAACAAATAGGACACTCTGAACCACACTTATTTGAGACACGCCTTGAAGTAATCTCTGTAACTTAAAAAATTCATTCTATAGGGTCTGCTAAAAAGAAATACACTCTTGATAAAAAGCTAAATTATACAAAGCAAGGGGTTTTTTTATACATTCAAACAGCTCTAATGTTTCTGTCTTTACAAATACCTATCTCATATTTCTCACCAATCTCTCTGTCATCAAGCCCAGATGTACAGAAAATGAGTAAACTTCAATATAGTTTTGTTTACTAATACAAAATATTTCTTTTAAATGATGGAAGTATTTTTATGCTCATCTCTAACAACCTCAAGTCATTATGGAACTTAATACCTTAACACTTGAACTGTAAGACATAGCATATCAGAATTTCTTTTCTTCAAATGACCCCTTATTAAATGATTCTTGTGTAAAAATCCTCAAGCATAAGTCACCTTTAAGTGGCCCATCAAAACAAGGGCCATACACTAACAAGTCTCAACTGCAAACTCACATGTAGACAAACAGTAACAAAAATGAAGAACTTACAAGTGAAAATACTACCTAACATTTTTACTTTGGCAGGTCTGTACATATGATAAATAGACGAGCTTATGCAAACATAACATTTTAAACAGAACTTCATGAAATACTTATCTTTTCATTTTAAGCTTATTTGTTATAAGGACCTCCCACTTTAGGGCAACTCTGCAACTCTTCTCGATTGTAACTTCTTCATTCTGTGTCTGTGTAGAGCAAAGCCCAGTGGGGTCTTGTCCCTTACTCATCACTTCTATTCCACTAAAACCAGTACAATCACCACTTACCTGCTAAGTATAACGCTTTCACCTGAGGAGGTAGCAGTGCTTCATGAAAGATGATAACTGATCCAAGTTGGCCCTCCAGTGACGTTGGACATCCCCACTCACTGTCCTGAGTCCCTGCTGAGATCATCTTGGTGATGAGCTCAGGTTTTCCAAGCATCCCACCCCAACTTCCTGTAGAGAGAATGCCCCCAAGTGATGTCCGATGGGGCATAATAGGGGAGGAATAAGGCGGATCTGGTATCTGAGATGGAGGAGGAGTAGTTGTTCTTTGACCAGCTGAACCAATGCAGCAAGAAGTAAAAGACTGGAGAGTCACGCATGGAAGAAAGAAAGCAAAATACATACCGTAAAATCCAACTTCCTTTTTTCACAGTGTACAAAGTAAATCTGCAGACTATCTCTGTCAAACCTAAACTAAATAAATTAAATCCAGAGTAACAAGTTCTGGTGTGCCCTGGAAAAGAAGCAATCCAGCATCTGGTACAATAGGTCAAAAAAAAAAGCAGCATATGCTTTTCACAACAGCAGAGTGACCCTTCTCCAATTAACAGCAATTTGGTCACCCTAATTGTTGTGTGACTTCTGGCAGTAGCAGAAGCAGGAAGGATGATGTTCCAGATACCCTGGTACACACCCCTCTTCTAGATTATATTCCAAAATACTAGCCCAGCATATCTGCTACTGTACACTGCTCACATCAGTTATTCCAGTCAGATGCTCTCATGGGAAGCTTACCTGCCCTATTTCTAGCCACCTTGATGTTTATAGTGCTTATTCTACAGATGAGCCAAAATCCAGAGTTTTATCTCACAATGGAAGTTACATTTTCTCTGATTTTTTAAGTGTTCTACTGATTTTGCTATGACTATGTCCAATTTAAGTGTTTGCTCAACATATTTAACAATTATCATATTAGAACTTACAAAACAGTGAAGAATTTTCAGTGTTGTAGCCGAGTTTAAAATGCATTTGGTCCACAAAAAGAAAGGACAATGCTTATAAGGAAAACTAAACATGGCATATACTCTTTTTATGGCTAGTGTGGTTTTTTAGGCTAAAGGTGTACACATTTGAAATTATTAGATTAACTGCATGTAAACCGCTTATCTAGCTAATAAGGCAGGTATAAAATTAGCATATTAAGGGAACATACAAAAAATACAAGTAAAAAAATTTACTGTTGAAAACAACAGGGAATGTTCATCATTGAATACTGTCACACCAATCCTAGTGGCAGACCTGTAATTTATTATGATTTACTCAAAAATTATGTCAGTATGATCAGGTAATTATTTTGAGGAAAATACTACAATCTAATCAAGCTAATCTGTTTTTTGTTGTTGTTGTTTTGTTTTTAAACTGAGATGACTAAACAAGCATTAATTAATGACTAGTTATACTCCAAACTGGTACTCTGGAAACTGTCCGAAATTGAATAGAAGCTTATTAGCAATAGGCTAAGCTATCTTAAACTCTTCCACATTTTCCAAATTAAAAAAGCCAACTATGCTCTCAGTGTTCTATGAGAGTTCATCACAATAGGGGTATGACTCAGAAGGTGAACTTACTTCATTCATGGCAGGGAATCGAAGTGGTGCAGAGACCTTCTGCTGTCCATTGACGTAGATGTACACAAGGCTCTGACCAAAGGGCCTCTTTCCAGGCATGTGAACAATAGTTATGTTGTGCTGGTTAAGCAACAAAAAAATACTTGAGTCATTATTAAAAAGCAGTGAAATGACTGCATGGAAATACTTAACCATCTCTACTAATCTGGTGAGGAAAACCATCTCTACTAATCTGGTGAGGAAAACACTTAAGAAAGTAAATCCAAAGCATCAACAAAATGGTAAGACTACCTATCAGGTGCTTTAATTTCAAAGTAGCTTACACGTAAACAGATCTTTGAAGGGAAGAGATACAGCTCTTTCATGATAATGGACATCAGTCCTGAAGTATGGGAATAGAAGAGGGCAAGGCAGACACACAGTAGCATATTTTATTTATTCATATAGCACCACAGCCACCTATGCTTGTTAGAAGTTAACACAAAAAAAAAATCTGCACGTTAAAAAAAATCTCTAAGCATAATGCTGGAATCAGTTTATCAATAACAAATGCCTAATAACATAGGCATAATTTAGCTCACTCAGCCACTAATCTACATGGAAAATGCTTGCATTATTTGAGATCAGATCCGTTCCTATGCAATGAATTATTTATATACGATAAAATAGTCCATTTGTAAAACAACAACAAAAAAAATGAACTTTGACTTCTGAGCTAACAGTACTATCCTAAACAAAGTGTTTTCCAGTGTCAAATCTTACCCAGAGGGAGTCAAAAAAACAATGGTCAGGCAGCATCACTGTTGCATATTCCCTCTTTGTGCAAACGGCAACCACCAATACCCCAGAGTACGTAATAAATGCTTCAAAACCCGTACCACTTCCTGTAAAAAAGCTACAGAAAAAGACAACAAAACATGCAATCACGCACTTACTCCATCAAAACTACTGGAAATCACCTAATAGTACACTCATTAAGCAGAGAATCAACTTCAGCCATTTGTCACTGGTCCAATATTTACTATTTGACTGGCTGTTACTCTTGTTTCAAAAAAAAACCAAACAAACGTAATAAACTGCCTCAAGGAAGGGACCCCAAGATCCTTGATCAGAGGGCTGGAGCACTTCTCCTGTGAGGAAAGTCCGAGAGAGTTGGGACTGTTCAGCCTGGAGAAGAGAAGGCTCCGGGGACACCTTATAGCAGCCTTCCAGTACCTGAAGGGGCCTACAAGAAAGATGGGGAAAATCTTTTTGGCAGGGCCTGTTGTGATAGGACAAGGAGTAATGGCTTTAAATGAAGGGAGGGTAGATTTAGACTAGATACAAGAAGACTTTTTTTACCATGAGGGTGGTGAAACACTGGCCCAGGTTGCCCAGAGAGGTAGTGGAGGCCCCATCCCTAGAAACATTCAAGGCCAGGTTGGACGGGGCTCTGAGCAACCTGGTCTAGTTAGCGGTGTCCCTGCTCGCTGCAGGGGGGTTGGGCTAGATGACCTCTAAAGGTCCTTTCCAACCCAAAGCATTCTATGGTTCTGTGCAGGCCAAAGGTGATCCACAAAGCTCTCAAAGCAGCTTACAGCCATCTATCTCTTACACAAAAACGTAACCTTGTTCCCAATAAGTAATGCTTCAGTTTGACCCACACAGCTTAAGCTGATTCTGTCACAAAGTCCTGCCACTACAGTCTCTGGAAGCTACAGTATTGTGATAAAGAAGAGACTGGCCTGCAACTTGTGCTGTTTCCCATCAACTAAATTGTGCCTGTTAGCCCCTGGTAAAGCTGCCAATATTGCATGGGGATTCGTGACATTACTGTTATACTTAGTAGATATGTTTTCTCCATTTCCTTTGTTTCAAATAATACAGAGATTTTATTTATTTTAAACACAAAACAGCACATGGAATAACTCTTCTAGAAAATGCAGAAAGTTCAACCTTTAATTTCATAGACTATCTGCATTAAAACTGTTTGATGAGACATTGTCATCCATGACTTTTTCATCTGCAATTATCTATCAGCAATAACCTTACCTTTGTGCAAAATACAAAATGTAGCCATTCTTATACATTTTTCTTAACTCATATAATGAAGAAAATCATCTATAAGCAGCTATTTATAAATAAGCCCTGCAAGCGCAGGTTTGCCTTGAGAAACCTTTCATTTTTTAAGCAATTGAATACAAAAAAAAAATATATAAATTGTGAACTGCTTCAAAACCTGCTACACGTCCTTAGGCACCATTATTCCAAGTGGATGCATTAACTACTGTACTATCAAATATCTGCATCTATCAACACAGAACACAAATGCACACACAAAGAGCATGAATATTATAGACAACCTCAATAGACGTAAGCTGTAAGCTGTTTTACAATTAAAGACTGTAAAACATAGCAGCTACACCATTTTTTTAAATTATTTTAATCAGCTGTGTTCTTAATATTTCAAGCTGAATCTGGAATTTTAAACATTTCCTCTTTTTTGTATCAATTTCAATACACTACTGCTTTAGCTTCCCAAAACTAGAATAAAGCCTTCAAAATTGTACACAAAATGACACAAAACCAGTCAGCTATTGGTATAATATCATCACACTGAAATCCATTCACAGCTTTTTTACCTTGTCATGCAACAGTGGGAAGGCTGTTCTGGTTTGGCATCGGGTTTATTTCGGTTTTCGTTTTGTGGTTTGTTTTTTTTTTGTTTTTTTTTTAATGTTGCTTCATTTGTTTAAGCTATGAACCTTAACACAATTTAGAGTTACAGATATTGAAACTGTAGACAAAAAAGCATTATAACTGAGAAACTGAATGCTTATTTCTGTAACACAGCCTAGCCTTGGTGACAGATGAAATTGTTCCCTTTCACAAACTAAGCACTCCACATTGCATTCTATGAAGATAAGCAGAAGTACCACATGTCATAGGGTACCGTATGCTGCAGGGAACAGATGACCTAGATTTGTGTTGTTGAAGTAGTTATAGTAACTATACCTATAGAGTTGCTTCCTCTTGCCACTTTTGCTAGTCGTGCTAGGGTCCACCCGGTCCTGGTCAAGGCAGAGCCAAGCGTTGAAAGAAAATGCAGAGCCTGGCCACTTATGAATTGATGGAACAGCAATTCCGGCCATGCTGTGGTACAAGTTGAAATACTGCAAGGCACTAGCCATGCCCTGCTTCCGGGCCATTGCTAGAATGGCTCGCATCACTGGAACAACATAAGGGTGAGCTCGTTTTGGTTCCTCAGTCCTCAGGAGCCGTATTAGTTGAAGCAGTTCTTCTGAGCCCATTGACTGGCTCCCCAAAGAGCCCAGAAGGACAATCAGGTTCTCTGCACAAGTACAATGGAGCGCGGAGTGGGAATTTAGTGTCTCAATGATACGGATGACCATGTTCGCATTGACACACGTGGCACGACTCTGTCTGTTAATACAGCAGATTCGCCTCAACCAATTTGAGATGAAAATCTGCAGGTCATGTGATTCTATTTCTGGAAGCCACTGGATAAGAAGCAATAAGGGCTGGACATTACTAATGCCTAGTATCCCAACAGCCATGTGGTCACCTTCAACAGCCTGAAAAACAGCAGAGGACTCAGACATGAAATACAATAAAACAGGGCTAGCAGCACTGTTGAAAAGATGCAAGCATTTTAGCATTCAAAGCAAGCACATCTCACCATATTCATGAGTTCTTCCAGCAATTCCCGTGAGGGTTGACCCAGTGATTTTAGTACCTCATATAAATGTGCATAACCAATCCTCTCCTTGAAGACTTCCTGAGGATAAAAATCCCAGTCTCACTAACAAATAAAATGGACAAAAATTGCTTGTCTACTGCAGCAGGTTCTAATTTAACATAATATTAGACACACAGTAGTTAGCCTGTAAAACATTATTTTTGCATTCTATCTGTAGCATGCTGCAGATGAGAAGGATCTCACTGCAGCATACAAATAAAGAAATAAAAGATCAAAGTAATATTTTAATAATTACCTATGCAAGAATATAATTGCTTTGGTATAATCAAAATGTTGATTCTATCATAAAATATCAATCGCTTCATTTTTTAATACAAACAATAGCACGAAATCAAGTGATTACAGTGAGAATTAGAAGTATTCAGATATTAATTTTCGAGTCAAAGATTGTCCTAGACCAGCTTGATTAAAAACCACCCATCCCAAACACTTCAAAAATTAGAAAAGTGTTCCAAGGAAGTTTTTCTGAAAACTAATTGATTTTACAGGAAGACAAAAAAAATAATTTAGCAGTAGCCAACATCATACAAAAGGGATACTCTTCTCCCAGCTGTATTCTGCACTGAAATTAAGAGACTTTTTTTTTTTTTTAAAGTATGAATCTGTGAGCAGAACAGAGATGACTGCTTAAGTAAATACTGAAAGAAAAAAATACATATGCTGCAGTGGAAGTAAAATTGAAAGCTTTACTGAGCCTTTGTGAATCACAGCCAGTCCCCACCTCCAACATTCAACTCTTCCCAGGCTTTCCAGAGTCAATCAAGAAATAAGCACTCTGAGCAACGCTCTGCAGGAGCATAACTGACCCTGCTGTTTCTCACTCAGGCTGTTCTGCAAGTAGCAATCAAATCAGGTGACTCCCACTCTTTCTTTAGCCTACACTGTGCAGCCACATCCCTGTCCCTGTGCCAAGACTAAGGAATCATTCAACCACGGGGTGAATCTAATGAACTCGGCAACCTAAGAATAAATACACTATTTCTCTGTGGGCTTATCTTCCAGTCAGATTCACAAACTGACCACAACCTATCCGTTTATTGAACGAAAAGAATAACCACAAAGGAAGGGCAAGGGAACAGCAAGACCACCATTTGGTCAGCAACACCATCCTGGTTTAGTTTAAAGCCATGATAAAACTACAACACAAACTCCTGCCTGAAAATTCCTGCAAACACCCATTAATTCTACCCCACATATTCATGGGACAAGCAACAAAGCACTTCTTTACAAAGGTTCCAACTGCCATTAACACACTGATCTTCCAGTTTTGACAGAAAGAAATAAGGGATGCTAATCAGCTATTCCTATCTGGCTGGAATGCGTGACCACAACCTGCTTATCTTCATCAGCAAGACTCATCAAAATATCGTGATAAAACCACTAACTGGAAACAAGATCAAGAAGCATACTGCAGACAGACCTTTGCATATATACTGTTACCTTAGCAGCTGGAGACCTGTGCATTACTGCTGTGAGGGCTTGAATGGTTGATACTGCCAAGCTGTCTAGGTGCCCCTGAAACACCTGAAAGTAGCAGGTACAGAAGTTATACAAATGAGCAAAGACAGTTCAGCTCCAAAATCTGTTCTGTGCCCTCCTGTCAGGAGGGAAACCAAGAGTTTGCTAACATGCTTCAAAAATCAACTCCCCACCAGTAAAAATTTCATAACCCCATGGCCTACAAGGAATTACATAACAGTAGACGACCAGCCACATACTTCAAGAAGAGAGAAGCACTCACAACATACACTGCACTTCAAATATTCTGATGGACAAACAGGTTTTCCTCATGCAGCTAATGGACAACTTCAAGAGGGAGGGAGGAAAACAAATTAGGAAACCTCTTGCAGTATGTGTGTGTGTGCTGCTGGACAGTCAGGCACCTGCAGTTCACAGAAAGTGTTTTCTTTTCCATCCAAGTCCCTATATGCCAATGCAAAACACACACACATTATAAGAGATAAGTCACACCAGCACAGTGAGGTGGCGGCCTCACCCATAGCCTCATTGCATTGATCAACATCTCTTTTCCAATTTAAGTCATCTTTTGAGTGGGTTTTTTTTTCCTATAATTCTTGTTTATATTGATATTTCTACGGTGGTTTTAAGGACAAAAACCTTGGAGCACTATTTCACATCCATCTGTAAACCTAATTAGCAAAACCGTGCAAACAAACATACTCTGTTTCATAATTTCTGAAATAATATATGCATACCAGACATATTTTGAAAATGAAATGTCAAGAATTAGAAGACAGTGTTAGATGTGAAGAAACATTTACATGCGGTTAGTGTCGCACTGAGTTTCTAAAAAACCCGAAGCTATTAGCTAGAATCACAATTTGCAGATTACCATACCTTGTATTTAGCATTTCTTTACATTTTTAATCAGAACAAATAATTTTACTGTAAAATTAATAAAACAACAATTTGCATTTGAAACTTTCCACAGTATTTTGGGAAAATTAAAGCAACAGGCTATTCCTACCTCCCTGATTCAGCCTGTCCATTGTTTTGTGAACATCTGTTCTTGATGACAAGCAAAGAATCAGGACATCAAATACAACCATTCAGATTCACAAACAAGGCCCAGAATCCAAAACACCACAGTGCTGAGACAAAGAAGCAAAAAAGAGGAAAGGGAAGG
>Ga0065711_1044520_pt1 | contig 14052 bp, 8 predicted proteins | sample Hoacrofraction12_FD_59098 | JGI IMG/M metagenome (GOLD analysis project Ga0065711, IMG submission 59098) | Hoatzin crop microbial communities from Cojedes, Venezuela - Epithelial fraction 12 v2 (version 2) | ecosystem: Host-associated > Birds > Digestive system > Esophagus > Crop | place...
GGGAGGTTGTGGAGTCTCCTTCTCTGGAGATATTCAAGACCCGCCTGGACAAGGTCCTGTGCAGCTTGCTGTAGGTGACCCTGCTTCGGCAGGGGGGTTGGACTAGATGATCCACAGAGGTCCCTTCCAACCCCTACTATTCTGTGATTCTGTGATTCTGTGATTTGTGGGAAATCTCAGCCACTGGTGTAAGAATTTTCTCTTTCATGTTACAACATCAATACTCCGCTCACATGTGGCATCAGTGTCCAACTATCACTCCTTTTAGGAGGTTTTTTTCAGCATACTCTTGAGAGGAACGCTCACCACACCCCCATTCACATCTGGAGCTGCATAAACACAGCATTTTTCCCAGTTATCTCTCACAGCACTCACAACAATCGCAGCCACAAAACTTTTAAGTTACTGAGCCCCTTTTACAACAGTAAATGCCTTCAGTTTGTTCTTAAAACAAGAGGGAGTGAGGACCACGCAGAGTAACGTAAGAAGTGAGGGTTGACCACAGATCTGACCTGCAATAGTACCTCCTTCAATGAAGAGGAGGTGCATTATGCTAGAGAGCCACTCTTACCTAGAAATTACACGGAAATACAGTTTCCAAAGGCTGCTGAATTAGTATGCAGTCTCTCCAGAGGCTTGTGACATTGTGCATGGGTGGCTATGAACACTTACCTCTGAGAACTGTAGCCTTCCAAAATCGCTTGGTGGACTTGCGATCTTAAAGACTTTCTTTGGCATTACCCATGTTTCCAAAGTTTCTAGTTTACTGACAGCCAGATTGGTTGCGTGGTGTCTGATTAGGAAGCCTTGGAAACGGTCAGCAAGGAAGTAAAGGTGGACAGAAATGGGATGGCCCATGGGGTAGTATCTGTAAAACAGCACACGTACATACTCATCAGTTACACAAGAGACATGAAATCTCCATTTACTTGGAGCTAATGGCTTAAGAAGCATTCATTTCAACTAGAAAATTCATCACTGTACATTAAGAGATTTCAAATGTGTTCATGACTCATTACCAAATATTCTTAGGCTATTCTGATTACCCTGAAACATAAAAAAATGTTACTAAGAATATACGCTTGGTTAGAACATATTCACAGCTCTAAGCTCTTTAGGAGATAGCTCTGCGTGCCATAAAACACTCCTCCTTACTAACTCTTCTGGGTGAAAAGTGCCACCCAGAGACACATATTGTTAGGCTGCAGCACTGTTTGCTAGGACACTTGGTATTCAAGTAATGTGTTTGTTGCTCCAAAGCAGGTGGCCTTCTTTTTCTGCCTTCGGCTGCGGGCAGCAGCGGCCGGGCACAGCAGTGGGTGCTGTGAGGCCGGGCACGGGCCTGCTGCTACCCTGCTCATCAGCTGGGTCCCCAACCAATTCTCCAAGGGCAGTGCTCTGCAGGGTGGCACTGCCAGAAGCCGGTCCCCATTTTAGGTCTTATTTATTTTAGGAAATAAACTTCTTATTCCTCAAAGAGTTGAGGTTGCTATTGCTGTGGATTTTTTACTCGTATTTAAAAATAAACTGGGAAAAGGTCAAACAAACAGGAAAAACCTCTCACTGGGAGATTTGGAAGCCTTCAGTTACAGTTTGGATTTTACAGACATTATAGTCATGGTTTCAAATAATTAAAATTCATGGTCGATTGTCTGGTATAGTCTCAGAAACATGTGTAATAATGTGTGTGTGTACACATAGATGCATAAATAATTAAAAAAATGTTGTTCATAGCTCTGAAATAAAATATTTTGCTGTTTTACAGCACTGATTAACTGTGAAACAAGCATGTTTGTGACACATTTAAAACCAACCGGTATCACACTTTCCCAGTCAATTCAGCTAAGTCCGACTCCTCTTGTTAATTATCACATCTCAAGACATAAGCACTATGAGGAGCTAACCAAGAATGGCTTTCCACTACGTGAAACCAACAACACCCAGAAGGAAGTCTCCAGAGCTTGAGAAATAAACAGAAAGACAGGGTACAATCAGGACCAGCACTGATGGACTGAGCAAAAACACAGCAAAGCTATGCAGCCAATACCAGCAACAATCTGACTTCTGTTCTGAGTACTAAGGCCTCCTGTTTTACATGTGTGCAGCAGCAGATATTTGCAATATCCTTGAAACAGTCTGAGTAAATTGTCTGTTGGCATCAGTGAGTGAAAATGCCTAGAGATGGAGAGAAATAAACTAAATCTCAATCCCACATTAATGTTGCTTCCACTGAAGCTGCTGATATGCAATCCACTTTGGTACCACAGCAGTCCGTAGGGGGCACGGCTTTTTGAGGCTGTGAGACAGCCCTTGTTAGAAAAGTGTGCAAGGCAGCTTCTCGTACAGAAGTGTCCTGGGCCGCTGCGGGTGGCAGCATGGGATTGACTCCAAAATGTGATCTGAAGCAGCAGAGGCTTTCCTCACAGTGCCTGCAGCAGTGTGAAATGAGCTGGGGTGGTGACTGCAGTATCAGATAACTTCATGCTACTGTTAGCCCTAACAGCAAAGGGAATACTGTTGAGGTGCTCACCCCAAATATATCCCTGCCACTACTGTGTTAGAGCCATGCAAAATCACGAAAGGGAAAGAGGAAGTGTGCATATGCATACACCTAGAAAAACAACATAATATCAAGAGAGAGAGATGTGAATCATAAACCTGAGGATTATCCACCTTTCTGTGATTTAAAATTGACGCTGACTCACAGGGTTTTGAGGGCGCTCAGGTAGGTATGAAATTGAAGCCTCCACTCCCTATCACTGTTTGCAATTCCTCCCTGCACTGTTCTGTGAGGCTCCAGCCTACTGTAAAGGAGCCATGTTTTATCCTGGAGACAGCTGCAATCGGCGGTGGATGACATGGCTTCCCTATCTGTAATCTGAGCAAGCTTGAAAAGCACCTTGAGTTTCTGTGCAATGAAAAGCTCCCCAGAAATGAATTTGTTATTGATATAAATCATCATCAGAAAACTGGCGAGAGGAATAAGCACAAAAGTAATTGTCAAATTATTTCAGTACTGGTTATACATAGCTCCCATCCTCTGCTGGTTTCACCCTGCAGGACAAATGACCCAGGACCTCTTTAGGTCTGCCTTTATTTCATGTAAGCAAGGCATGTGACTAGTGATTATTTCTATCTAATTGTTACTGATATCTTATTGCTTTGCCCCCATAACCTTTACTGGCAAAGCTGTAATAAGAATCTGGATCAGTTATTGCCACATCTTTCTAAATGGGATATTGCTCAGCACTTCCATGACTAAGTAGGAAGGTCAAGGCGCATTTGGTTCCTTCTTGAGAACACAAGAGGGACAAAGTCCATCCGTCAAAGCACAAACAGTGTCTTCAGTATTTGCTGACTTAGGCTGTATGTGTTTTCTATTAGGATAAAAAAAGGCAGGGTCCAAAAAACACATTCTGAAGAAGGGATCAAGGGACTGTAAAGTAAGACCTTAAAAGATGAACCCTCTCTGCTTTGAATGTAAAGAGCTTCAGATGTGTTTGCAGGTAGCAAACATCTACCATGAAGAGAGCCTTTTCTGTACAAGTCTAACTCCAGGGATTCCTCCTTCAAATCCCCTTCAGACTGAATTATTCTTTGCTAGGCTTATAGGTAAAAAAGGAATCTAGAATATAGGGGCATTTCCCTTTAAAGAATAAGGACCTTTATTTGCTGTACATGTATATTTATACATACATATACACTTTATTTATTTGATGCTAATGGATCCCACCAGTTGCAACACTTTCAGCACAGACAGCTGTACCAAGCAAGCAAACTGAGCTCGAGCAAGTAGTACTCCGTACTCCATGTATGCACCCAGGGGAACAAACAAGCAAGGACCATTAACTTGCCCGTGTTCAGATTAATTCTGAAATCCTATCCTCTGCTTTTGGTAAGCATAATAGAGGTGAACATGACCTCTGCTGCAATCACATGGAGGGTTTAGGAGCTGTGGGTATAATACACTCGCTGAAATTAATCAAGAAAATGCAGCAGTGGGGGTAGCACTGCCCAGCTGGAACCTGTCAGTCTTCATCAGGCTGGAGAGGAGCTCCTTGAAAGTGCAGCAAACAGGTCACTGAATGTCAACCCTGAATAACCAATGCTTTATTATGGACGTAAATACTCCTGGAAATAAGCGCCATACAATTCCAGCTGCCTGGCCCTGTTTGTGACAGCATACTCCAGCCAGCATAGTCAAGTAGATGAACCTCCGCCAGCACTCGGCAGTCCAGTCTGTGTCCCCTGAAACACCCAGAAAAAGAAAGACAGACTCAAACTAACCGGCAGCTGTTGTCTCCAGCAGCATGGAACGAAGCCTCGGCTCTCCGCAGGCCCAAGCGGGAGAATGCATGGTACATGGTGAGGGCAACGTCGCTGAGGGTGTGCACGCCGTCAGGCTCATCGTACACGTTCTCCCAGTATGACCGCAGGCCAGGTGTGCCAGATGGGTAGTTGCCGTACAAGTAGTAGTCCAACTGGCCAATTATCTCTTGATTCACTACAGCTTCAAATTTGCGGGCAAAGAAAGTTGGCCTGGCAGTCTGCTGTGGTGACACGAAAGGAAAAGACAATGGAGTGAGTTCCAATTTTTAGCCATGACACTTTCTTCTAATCAATGGGTTGGAGCTGAGGACTGGTTCTCCCCATGGAGATGGGTCACCATTTATTGTTTAGAGGGCTGTTAAGATTCAGATAAAGACTACATAATTACTCAAAGAAAATGTAGGTGTGCCAATGCCTTCATACCAACAGCCACCCCCTGCTGCCTTGCTCTGAAAGGCTCTCCATGAGCCGCAGGGGTGGGGAATGCTCTCTAAATCACCACATTATCCTGGAAATGGCACAGCACTGGCATGTGTTATTAGCAGTCAGGCAGGGAGCAAAGCATCCTGAAACACAGGGGTGCAGAAGAGGCAGAGCAGCATTTTGTGTGTATCAATTTGCTGCTACGAGGTGGTAAGAGGACTCCAGGAGAGGTGCCATCTGTGGCTGAGGTTTCTCAGCTGCTGACAAGTCCCATATGGATATTTTGCTCTGCGCTTGACAAAGTCTTGGGTATTACCAGTTTATATGCTACTCAACTACCATTAGCTTTTATAAAGCCTTTGTTTTGCCTTGCTTATATTTGAGCAGGGGTTCTGAGGTGCCAAGAGTTCGAAAGTGCCCCGGATGGTTGAAAAATTCTTTTGAGAACGCTCAGTTTTACTCTGAGACAGTGCATTCTGTGGGCTCTCTGATCTCCTCCTCTGCAGCTTGCTTTGTGTGTCTGTGGGAACCATGAGCAAGCCTTCTGGTGGCGTGTGTTCATCTGAGGGGCTCTCTCATCAGGCAAGTGTCAGAAGTTGCCTTTACCTCTATTCTAATTTTGAACTTTCCCCTGCAGCTCACTTTACCTGATTGATTTCTGAAATATCGTTGTGGGTTGTTTTGCCAGCCTGGAGGAGGTCAGCCTCTGCAGACTGGCAGGATTTGAAGACTTGCCATTCATTCTGTGCTGAATACTTTCCTGGGACTGGTGTTCGGGGCAGCAGAGCCTCTCTTAGATAACGTCTCACTTGCTCTTTTTGTGAGTGCCTGTGTCACTGACTTCAACTGTGCCTGGTAGGCAGCACATTACAGTAAAGAAAAGATCTCTGTTTCAGAGCAGTCATCATTTTTGTGCTGTAGGGTAACACATTCCCCATCCCACACACAAAGCCTGAACAAACATGCTTTATGCAGGGAACCCTGAGGAGCTGGAGGGATGGAATTGCAGATCTGGTGACCTTGAAACAAGCAGTTGTTCATTCTTAGTAGAAGATACACAGGCCAGATACAGTCTTCAGACTGAGTGCACCTTTGAGCACAAGGATTTGCTCTCATGTCTGCCTTCAGGAAACTGTATCACAAAGGAACTGATTAATCTTTTTAAGGCAGTCCTGCCAAGCCTGGGTGATTGAAACCTCATGACTCTGGCCCAAAAAAACATGACATAAACTTACACATAATCATATTAATGAATGTACTAATGAAAACTGATTTGCCTTGTGCTATGTAAGCCTCTAGCAGGCACTCTAGTCAACTTCTACACTTTTTTCAAAAACACTGCTTAACAATGAGAGCCAGGAGCTTCATGGAGTCATGAAAGTATCTGAGTTGGAACTTTGGAAAAAACCCTTTGCAATAAATTCACAAGAGTTACCAAGCAATATTGGTACAGTGAGAGATGTGTCAAGCTTCCCTCCCTTCTAGCACAGCAGATCCACCAATGCCAAGTAGGCCAAAGAGCTGCTTTGTGACCTTACCACGAAGTAGTAAGTCTCAGGAGCCAACACGCAGGAGAACAAATCTTTTATTCTCCTGAAATTAAAAGCAGAGCTTCCTCATACCTCTTTCCCCACCTTGCTTGATGGGGTAGCAGCTTCTCTTCCCACTCCCTGCTGCAGCCATGCACCCAGATGGGTCTGCACACCCCAGCAGAGAGGGAAGAGCTTCTTTGCAGGTATTAGAGAGAAGACCGCTTCAGTTACCTGGAATCGGTGGAAGTCTGCTGGTTTGAAGTCATTAGGTGAACAGCCGCACCAGTCAACAATGTGCTTGTATTGACACTTGCAACCGAGTTTACGGTTCCAGTTTGTGATGCGCAAGTTGTTGTCCACCATGGAGTCACAGTACGGACTATTTTCCAGAACGGTGTGAAAGAAGGACTGCAAGAAAGACAGAGTAGATCAGTACATTTAGCTCCTCAGATTTCCATTTTCTCCTTCACTTCAGCCCACGGGCCTGAACCTAATGCAGGTGAATTATTTGCTTTTGAAATGAGAGAATTAACAAGCTCTGTTGTTCTGCCATATGTGAAAAGCACTCTACATGTATGCATACCATAGAGCATGAAAAAAATCACAAGATGCTGTAGACCCAGCCAAATTGTAATAACATACATTTGAGGCCTTGATATAATAACCCAGCACAGAATAATTGCACTTCTGCAATGACCAGCTTTGGGCATTGGGAGTCCAAAGGACTCCAGGAAAGGCATCAGTGCCAGCAATTATTTTATTTTTATTTCAGCTGTATGAGCAATTCTAAGAAATTCCCATTATTTCTCTACTGTAAGTTACTCTCTGGTCTACCAGGTTTAGGACTATTTTCCTGAGCAATGTGTTAATAATATATTTCAGCTGTTTCATAAGACAATTCTCAAAGCTTCGCCATCACTCTGGTTACTACGGAAAAAATACAGTCTCAGACAGCTCTTCTGTGGAAGTCTATTTCTAGCACTCCGAAATGCATTGCTAGTTGAATGGCCTTGTTCTGCAGTATACAGTTCACCCCAGGCACCAGAAGGACATTTTGCCTCCTGCAATTACGTCTGAAATATTAAGTCTTTATTTGCTGACTCAAGGCAGCAACTAATTCCTATTGGGCCATCCTAATTATATCATTATAATATCAGCTATTACATAAATCATGTGTAATGGGGACTGATATAGCACGTTAACAGGTCAGTGAAGGCAGGGTGATTTTAAGAAACCAGCTAAGTATGTTGCAAAGAAAACCTTACAGAAAGAATCAACGGAATATGATCAAATTTAGCCCTGTAAGAGATGATTTTTGGAGCAGTGACTTCTCTTCAAAATTAGCAATAGTAAGACCTCTAAATAACCAGTATAACTTAGCATGGCTGGCCCCCAAATAATCCCCCTACCCTTTTCAATGTTAAATGACAGCCCAGTGAATATGGATTTTATGCTTGAACTGTTTGGTTAAACCCATAAAGGCATCCATTCTCATTGAAACGAGAGGAAAAAAAACCACTACCCAATTACCCATTGCTCTGTGTCCTTTTATAATGTTACAGAAATTTCTCCTAGGTAACGGCTGAAAAGGTCATCAGAATTGAGAGAAAAGGTGATTTTTAACAGAAATGAGATCAAAGCAAGATTATTCAACATGTGTGTGGAATAATAAACCCCTGTCAAAAGATGATGATCGCTGTGCTCCACTGCAAGCTAATAAGCTAGATTTCCAAGATCTGTCTCATCAATACATCAAAATGTTCAGGGGCCACTAGCAAGGAACGAAGTTATTGTTCTAAAGACAGTCATCAGGTCTTCCCTGAGATGGCTGCATGCTACATATGCCAGGAGCAGTGCCTGACAGGCCAGCGGAGCAATGTACCTGCCGGGGCAGGTGTAGCACAGCCTGACAACCCACCAGGCTCTGTGCTCTATTTGTAGATAATGCACATCTCCCTGACACACCGCCGCATGCTAGACAAAAACCCACCCTGGTGTGCACTCCCCTTCTGCACCACTCGTAGCCAGAGCAATTCCAGAGTGATCTAAATCATTTGTGACTATGCCTTCTAGTGGAGTTTTGAATGGAACAATAAACCTCTGTTTGTAGGGTTTTTATTTTTAAAGAAAAGGGCTGGATAATAGCGAGGAAAGCTACTTATGAAGACAATTCACCATCTCTAATAGCCTTCAAAGGCTTTGTGAAGGAACAACTTGCAAGCAAAGGGCAGCTGTATTTTCGGTCATTCAGTAATAGTTTAATGGGCTTAAAAGTATAAAACAAAGCCACTCCTTGCAAAACAGACCCACAAACAAACAAAGCAATTAAACAACTGTAAAAGTAGTTCTAACATTAAAGGAATTACTCATCATGGGAGTAAAATTCTCGTTACCCACTGTGGGATGATTCAAAGCCCACTTAAATCAGGTGAAAGCCCCTCTGGACTTTGGTGATCTTTGGGACAAGCACAAATGTCGCATTTATGAACACAGAGAGGGATTGCTTTGATTTCACATACCTCAGCAGGGAGCAACGTGTAAGAGTAAAATCTCTTCATCTTTGTTACCAGATCATCGTTGGAAAAAGTGACATACTCCACAAACTTCCTGTTCAGGAGAAACCAGTCCGACCCTCCATCGACTGCAATTCCTTCTGGGATCCTCCGGTCCCCCAGGCGCCACATGTGGGTATCGCATTCCAGGAAAAGCCGATCCAGTCCTTGTTTTCTGATAAATCTGAGGGAATACAAAAGCAGTCATTAAAAGTTAATTTGTATTTTGTTATCATCACTAGCTCTATAAATAAGAAGCTACTTTCTCAAACAAAAAAGGATAAAAAGGTCACTTGTTCATATTTCTGTTCTACTCATAAATAATGTAGAGAGGTTTACTAAATGATTAATCAGTTATATGTTCAGTTATAGGGGCAAAGATCAACAGATTGCTTTTAGAACATCATTCACACTTTCTGCTGCCCTAAGACAGAACTGTGGAAGTTATAGAACTGTATGGCATGAAAATCCATAATGTTCATTAACTCTTAACAAACCACTCCAGAAGAACCATAACATGAAAAGGAACTAAACACAATCTGTGTGACAGGCTTCTGCCTCTAAATAAATGCACAGTTTTTGAAAAACAGCAAACTGTACATAAAGGTAAAATGACCAACTATTTCCTATGTTATTATTCCACAAATTTTTCTGTTGAAGTATAGTTAATTAGGGAGAAATACAATTGCATTGCTCTTTGCTGTAGAGTGAGTGTGTTTGCTCCATTTTCAATTCTATGGGGAACAATGTTTTGTTTATTGCTGAACCATGAATTAGAGGAGCAACCGCAGAACTGTAAAGTTATGGAAATGAATTATTTGAGACCAATATTAGAAGAAAAAATAAGAGTTGGAAAATCAATCTGTGCTTGAAAACACTTTGGACTGGATGCCCACACATGTTTTGAGACTGTCTGACCCAGGTTTCTATCTGTTATTACATTTTCACAATTATTTCCCAGAAAGGGAAGCAAGGCAGTCATGAAATAGCACACGCCTTCGCGCAATACGGGCTGAGTGCTGTTAATAATGGTGAGTTGCAGTGTTGAATACATCCCACATGTTCTGAGCAATAATAAATGCGAGCTAACCAGACTGCTATAGTAACCAACATCCACAAAACCACAGATCTCGCTGGATGCAAGAACTGCAGGCTACGACGAGCTGCGGCACCTACAGTGAGGAAGACACTGTAAGACCTACGTTTCCTTCCCGAACAACATAGAGCTACCCTGGGGTCTCAGAAATGTTTTAGGATTATAAAGTCAAGAAGACATTTTAGCAGTCCTCAAACATATGGAACCAAAGAAAGGGGAAAAGAAATAAAAGTTAAGGAACATCACCAAAGCTTTCCGGACTCCTGCATTTGGAAACAGGAGTGTTAACTCCGTAGGCTAACTCCCCAGTTTAAGTTTTGTTCTATATTAATCAATGAATTGAGATGCAATTATGAAACGATGCATATTAATTTTCAAAATGACCATAAATTACTTCAGGGTCTATGTCCTACGGAGAGCTATGTCTCCTCACAGTATGAGAAGAAGAGCTTCTCTGTTAACACAATAGTGCAGAAAATGTGCAGATGAGAATGGAGAAATTTTTCTTTCCATGAACAAGTTTCTAATTTCATGTTCCATTATGAAGGATAATAGAAAAGTCTTGCAATTTTAATGCAGTGCTCTGGAATGTAATCTTTAAATTCAATATTTATGCAGTTATCGCCAAATCGAATATTAATGTGCCTGAAAGTTTGGTCATTTATTTATTTCCCTCAAAACTAAATGCTCATTTGAGTTAATTATTTTAAGAAAAGAATAGAATTTTATCTACCGTATTTAATAGGAACTTAAAGTTCTTTTCCATGAAATAATTTCTTTCAACTACTATCTCTACCAATTTATCACCCTTTATTCTCATTTTCAAATAGAAGTTTCTTTGACTGCAATAGAAATCCCCAAACAAAAAAACCCCACCTGATCATTTCAAAAACCCCTCTACTTACCAAATCCCTCAGCCTGTATAACATGATAGAGTTTACAGTTAACTAATCCCTGAAAGACTCAGTTATACAACTTCATCTGAAATCGGCAATAGCAGAGTATGACCACACTCAAGATGAGAAGGTCCCAGTAAATCTAGGCTCACAGCTTCACGTTTTCCAAAATAGCTGACAGGCTCCTTTTTCTTATATGTACACAGTTCTATGACTTTTTTGAGCTAACGGCTTGGACATGCAAATCTTGGCATATGGAGTGAAATAACACAATTCTTGGGAGCACGAGCGTTTTGACAACAAATCTCCATCCTAAAATCCTACATGACAAGGTAATTAGAAAACTACATGTTCTTTCCAACCATTCATCCTCTAGCAAGGCAGCGCAGCCCAACTGAAGAGCAGCAACACCTCTGGAGATCTCCAAAGATATGACCCTTTTGCTAATGCTCCTTGAAACCTTCCTAGAAGCATCATATCAGGTTTTAAATAGCAGCAACTGGCGAAGAGGAAGCAGGCATTTCTCAGAAGGCTCACCCTTATTGGGCCTGCTTCACACAGTCATTACACCTAAACAGAATAACGTATTAGCATAGCAAGTAACTGCCTTTATCTACGAAGCAATAATTTATACATGGGGTTTTGAAGACACAGTTCTCCGTTGGGCAATTGCTTGCTATCCATTTATGTTCCTTGGGAGCCAGCAGCACCAAGTATATCTTAGATCTGCTAGAAGCTAAACTGTCCTGCCTGAGGAGGCAGTGGGTGGCCCCAGCAAGCCTTGGCTGTACTGCGGGCACACAGAGAGCTGAACTACAGCTGAAGCGGAAAAGGTGGATGAGGCTTTTTTTGTGCCTCCAGACTCTCTTCTAGGATGACTGATGCTCCAAGCTTCTCCAGCAATAGTGATTTTGGCACTCAGGGAGGCAAGAACTTACTTTCAGCATATTGGATATTGCCTGAGTGAAAGGTGCTATTTGTACGCAGCATAGGCCTTTCCAAGAAATCAAAATCCCTCAAACACTACAAACAGTTCTTAAAGATTCTTGACTAGCTATCCAACAGTGCTTGCAGCAGCCACCTCTGAAAAGAAAGATAAGAAGATAGAGTGCAAAAGCACGACCCTACTGATTTGTTTCTAGTCTAATGCTATATTTCATTAGTTTCTGGTTATGCCCAGTGTAATACCAAAACGGTGAATTTTATGAAGGCAGGCCAAACTTCAGGGAGAACAATGAAATGCAAAAAAATGGTGATTTTTCTCTCAAGTATTTCTCTCTTGGGTTTTTCAGTACACCTAGCAGATAACTCCAAAATGAAAGTCAAAAAAATGGATTAACAACATTATTTCATTAATCTTAGTCAATGTGGAAAAATTCAGGTGCTTTCTGGCACCCTGAACTTCAGGTACGACCAGCACTCCTCTGACAACTGCAAATGTACTTGCCAGAACAATGACATACAATTGCACCAAGGTATGGTTAGCCACATACAATGGAGATAGCCATCAGATTAAGACACTTGAATTTTCTCCTAAGATAAACAACAGGAGGAAAGTAATGATGATAAGAAAAGAGAGTCAACCAGGAGAAAATAAAATTAAAATAACACTAGGGTTAAGAAAAAGCATGCCATTGTACCTTATTTCACAGAAGGCTCCATCTAAGACATTTTATGCTTACCCTTAATCAAATTAACTCTTCCTAAAGAGCCTCCAATTTCGAGAAGCCTGGATTACACTTGCAAGTAATCAGCAGGCATAACATAATATGAATGTGTCTTGCCAGCTGAGCTCAGCAAGCAGGTAACTACACGCATGAAAAGTGCTGTCTGTTCCCTAACCACATGTGGATGCAGCCTTGGGGTTTGCTTGGTTCCAGATGGTTATTATTATACTTAGTTAAAAAAACCCCACTGCCTGAAGCATGTGGTCTGTCACACTGTGTATAGATAGTTAGCTGTCCAGATAGCTTGTGATTGCAATCCAGCTTAGGAAACTCCTCTTACTTTGTAGTGTATTTAAATATTTATAAATGCATTTCAGATGAGACTCTAGGATTGTATAACACATAAAGCATTTGTAAGATGTTTAGCACACACTCCTACAACACGAATATAAATACATGGCTCAGCTTTTCTTATGCTATGTTTTGACTACTAGTAAATATTGTTGCAGAGTTACTTAATATCAGAAAAAATACTACAATCAAATATCACCCTTTTGGACAGTTTTCCAAGTGACACTGCATACCACAGCAACTCTGAGAGACCCCCACTCCTGAAAGCTCACACTTTTGCAGTATAGAAGACAGAGTTCACTGTTTTCTGTTTGCTGAAGTCTATGAATGAATAAAACTATCTTAAGCATCAGAGGCTATCAGATAGCTAAACGTTACTTATCAGTAACTTTGTCACTAAAAGGTTTGTGTCTGGAAAGAAGATATTTTTTAAGGTGAAAAGGTTTCTTCTTAAACGTTTCCTGTTTCTGGCCTCTTGCCTAGAAAACCTCCTATCGACATTTCACTGTTAACCAGGTGCACCTACCAGGACCTCATCATCATTACTCACTAGACAAGAATAAGAACTATGAATAAAAGTTAACAGTACATCACTGAAAGAATTCATCACAAGTCGAAAGTCAATATCAAAGCAAGGATCTTCAGACCTTAGAGCTCCACTAGCACCATATCCGTGTTCTCCTTAACGTACGTGGACAAACTCTGCACGTTGATTTGACTCTATCTGCTCCTCTTTTAACCCTCTTTAAATAAAAATTTGAAAAAGTCAGCCAGTGTTGGTGGGAAAAGTCAAGTAAATATTTTTATGGATGAGAAATATGAGAGGCTTTTGCCAGCAGTGTTTGCACAGCCACCTTGGAAACACTTACTGGAGTCAATCAGCTGGGAAGCATAAAACAATAACTTGCAATTTAGGTGACCAAGTACAAAGCAGAGAACAGTAATGTGACAATCCTGAGTGTAACAGTTGCAAGAAGTAATTTGTGAGCAATCTCCAGGCTATTTATCGAACATATATAATTTATACATGTTCCTTTTCCGCGTTAAGTAAAGGTGGCCCGTCCACCTGTGTCAAAATTGGTAAATTTTGTCATAATTTGGTATATAACGCGTCATGATAATCACGAGTCCCAGTATAGTCCCTACATACTATAGAGACAGAGGTGTAGTACAGTGGGGGTGTTTACCACTATCTTATCGTTTTTT
>Ga0065711_1044519_pt1 | contig 14051 bp, 9 predicted proteins | sample Hoacrofraction12_FD_59098 | JGI IMG/M metagenome (GOLD analysis project Ga0065711, IMG submission 59098) | Hoatzin crop microbial communities from Cojedes, Venezuela - Epithelial fraction 12 v2 (version 2) | ecosystem: Host-associated > Birds > Digestive system > Esophagus > Crop | place...
CACCGAGAACCAAGACTTGCTTTGGTTTTAATTAATCTGTTGTGTAATGGTTCTGATGACTGAAAGGGATAACTTATATCTATATCTGCTACATTCGCTGCGTTCACAGGTATCAATCCCTCCTTTTGAGGACTGTAGCTTGCATATTTTGAAACAGAGGTTAGTACAACAGAGCATTGGATTGTTATGGATGCAAGAATACAAACTGTAATAATAAAAACTGCTAACAACTAGAAAATGTCATTAAAGCTACTTTGTTATAGCTTCACTTTTCTTATGATCCCTTCTATAGTGATCTTGTAATGAGGCAATGTACAAGCACTTTAGTTCGTGAATAGTCAAAAATTACCCAGAGTGTGAAAACTTCCATTTTAATTAAAAATCCCTTTTATGTTTGTGTCATAGTGGACAAATAATAATGTGGTGGTACTCAGTTTCCAATTTTCCATTGCCAATTAACCAGTCCAATTTGTTAATGTTTGTATCTGTAGATGTCTCTTCTGCATCAGTATCTGGTGGACATGAAACCCTCTAATCTGCTAAAGAGTATGAGAGAAGGACAGGAGCAGCAGAATGCCGATGGAGACCACCTTCATACAGAACTGGAACTGGAGGTATATAGCTGATGGTGCCTTTTTGCAGTTGTCTTTTTATGTATCTTCTACAATTTTGAGAATGTTTCTTTTCATTTCTGTTAACTCAGGAGAGTTCTGTACATGGAACTGTGTGTGCACTATTTTGTTGCTGCTCATCTATACAAGTTAAAATCTAATTCAGGTTCAATTTTTATTGTAGTCATGGAGGAAGGAAAGCAGCATGTGACAGAGGAAGCCGTGTTAGACTGTGTTACAAACAGGGAAATTGTCATGTTTTCTGCAGAGCTAAGTCACGTGGATGTCTTGAGTCCTGTCTTCTGTAATCAGAGGACCATCCTCCCTCCCTCCGATGTAATCAGTGAAAACTGTGTGATGCTGAGCCAGACCTTCACCTGCAGGCTTCATAAAGAGATTTATGGATATTATTAATCTTTTCTCATAAGCAAGTATTAGAAAGATTTCATATTTGCACCCATCCAGAAGTTGAATATTGGTTTGGTTACTTAAGTCTATCATGAAATCTCTTAACAACTATTTTGATCTAGATGTAGATGATGGGAAAATAAAGCCAGCTGCTGAATTCATTTTCAGTGATTAAAAGTACAGAAGGTTTTGTAGGTTACTTGGGTAACTTAAAACAGTGTAATGCTGTTTTAAAATGTTTCTAATATATGAATATACTGTTTCAAATTACTTATTTAGGCAAATACGTAGACATAGTTGTCCATTGATGTGGCTGTTGGAGGAATCATTCCAGAAAGCAAAGATAGTGCTGTATCTAGATGTGAACAGTTACAACTGTGCTTTGACTGCTAAAGCTCTGTTGATTTCTCTCCAGGCATACTACCTAATCTACACCCTCCTTCATCTTGTCAGTGAAGCTAGTTTCTTCGACGTTATAAATTCTAATCAGAGGGTAAGTGACTTCAGTGGCTAGATCTTTAGATTTTAAAAGACTACTTATCATGCACTTTTGTTCTATTTTGGTAACAGCTATCACGTGACAGAAGGTCACCAGTGGATAATAGTACTGTGGGAAACTTTTGTTCTAGGGCAAAGTAAATGCAGAAGAGATTCTTCTGCGCTTGCTGCAGAGAAAGAAACCTCTTCTGCCTCTCTGCAAATGGAACTACCTCGAACTATAACACTGTGGATCAGCAGACGTTTGTTTTGTTAATCGTTCTCAGAAAGTAACTGAAGATTAACTCAACAAAGAAATTCTAAGAAGTCCAATGATCCTATGAACTTTTGAAGTAGGGTTGAAATTTTTCGGTCTAGAAAAAAACCGCTTTGAAAACACCTGGTAAAATGTGTTCAAACACATCACGGTTTTCTGTGCTGGAGTGCAGCAAGTGAGAGCTAGGACTGTATCTCTTCTGTTCTCTGTAGTGATGGTTCCCTTGCACCATGTGATGTGGGCATATGTTAAGTGATACCTTCTGCTTAGCCTTTCAGCACTCCCATTCCCGGATATCTCTGCTGATTTGCTGCAAGTTGCTTGCTGCAAGGTGTTTGTGTACACCTTGTGCCCCATGGAATCACTCGTGGCTCTTAAGAAATCTGTCATATGGACTGTTTGAGGGAGGCAGAGCAGTAATGTTTGGTTACCTGTCAGGGCTTAAGTGTCTCAGTGTCCTTCCCAATGCAAAGTCATAATCAGAGTGTAATCTGGAAAAAAAATCATATTTAGTGAAGAAAATAATTATATTGTGATGATGTTTTGAGATTTGTTTTTTACAACTGTCTTCCTGAAGATTTGTGGAGAACTTGATCCCTCTTATATTTTTTTTACTGTCGCTGTATTAATGAAGAAAGAATCCATTATTCTCTGGCCTGTTAGCCATCAAGAGGCAAGAGGGGTATGGCTGAATATTGTACAGGCTAGGCTTTGTATAAAATCAGTATCACTGTTTCATTTGTGGCCCTCTTCCAGTTAGATGGGGTAAATTGTCATGCTCTTGAGATGCCAGCAAATGTTTATAAGTAGAATTTCAGGGTGTCTCACCTGTTCTGCAGAGTGGAGCCTCTTTGCAGCTGTTCAGTGAGGGACTGAAAATCAGAGTTTTATGAAGAAATTCTCAGAATATGAAAGATCTTGGGAGCCATTATCAAGGCATTATGAAGTTGCAAAACTGCTTTACAAAAGTAATCAGAAATTTAGAGATAAATAAAAGATCAGTGCATAAACCTTGGATATGTTTTACCTGCTCAGCCAGTTCCTACAAAAGAAAATGACCTGAGTCATCATTACTCAAAAGGTTATTTTTAGCTATTGGAACTTCAGAACTTTTTTCTGCTGGTAAAAGATCTGAGTGGCAGTGTGCTTGCTACTTTGGGGACAGAAAGGGTTTACAAATTAGCTAGTAGGAACTTTAAAATTTGTGATGTGTAGCTCTAGTATACTTTGAAACTATTTTTTAAAGTTCTTAGAACTGTTTTACCAGGTGCGTCTGATAAAGGATCTTATGGTCTTGTTTTCTTTCTGTTCCCCCTTTGTTGCTGTATATTTCTGAGAAAATTTCAAATTGAAGCATATAATTTTTAAATTGAAATAATATTTGAAACAAACTTTTAGTTTTGACATGGATGATTTAAATAGCTGTACACTTTTGTCTTTATTTAGCAACACTTACTGAAGCTTTGTGGTGCCTTAGATAAGCACATAAAATGTGATATTAGGGAAGATGCAAGGCTGTTTTATCGAACTAAGGTAAGACATGTACATTGGGGATTTTTTGTTTGTTTCAGGGTGGTTTTTAGTGTTCTTGATGTGTGCTGTTCCTTCATCCCAGCGCTGGAAATTGAAAGAGTTCCTCATGGTTTTGGTTTTTTTCTGGTTTCTCTGACTTCATCACGTCTTTGCATGTACATGAATATAAGACCATTTTAATCCACTGAAAAATAGTCTTTTGCTAACAACAGGACTCTTAACAACTGTGAAATGTGAGCTTGTCTGCCTTTTAGCCAGGCATCTCCACTTCTGTACCCGCAGAGTTGCACGGTTTCATTTCCTGGCAGCCACTGATAGTTGACTCTACTTTTAAGAGCAGAGGCTGTGCGCAGGGCAGGATACAGAGAACTGAAAAACTAGCGTATCTTGCATGTGTCTCTGCTTTATTTTGAAATTAACGAGTTGGTTAAAAATGTTGTGGATTTAAGCCAACAGTGTATGTGATGTAGCATCAAGCTTGGATAATTGCCTTTCATTTGCTTTGTGGTATGGGGCTTGCTCATGATAGCCCTAATTTTGTACCTGTCATGCTTTGCATGCTGTCATAGCAAGCCAAATCAGATCAGTGATAAAGTGACCGACCTCGACTCTGGAAAGCCTCGGCTTCTTCAGGTTTTAAATCGGACATTGGCAGTTGTGTGCGTCCTCACCTCTCAATAAGATTTTTCTTTTTTATTTGGCCAGATTAGTAAAGCGTGGATCCTTTTGGCAAGTTAATGAATCTTGCCTTGGATTTTTGTGTCTTGGGTCACTTTCACTTTTGTTTTTATTGCCCTTACACCAAGAGGGGAAAATCTTACTTGGTGTTTCCCCATCACTTAATTTGTGTAATAGTACATTAACTTCCAGAGGATGCCACAGTGCTGGGTTTTAACACCGCACATGAAACAAATCTCAGTTCTGAATGGCTTGGATTAAACACCTGCTTGTGGTTGGTTATGAGAAAACCCCATGTTTATGTGTAAGGAATTTGTTTCAGAAGCAGACAGTGCTGCATAGTTGGCTTTTGTGATCGCAGTTGCAGGCACCCTTTTTAGGTACAGTCAGACTTGTGAAGCAAACCTAACCCACCGAAGGATGAGACGGGTGTTGGGAGGCCGGAGGCATGCATGCTGATTCCAGATGCTTAACGTGGGGAGTCACGTGCCTGTCGTGTTCATGGGGAGTACACGGCTTTGAATTCAGAGTCCCGAATTACAGCGATCTGGCTGGTGTTGAGGTGGTGATGCTTTGTGCTAGCTGTAAAATTGTTCCCTCCCAGTAAACCTTGGGTGTTGGGTTATCCAGGGTTTTAGGGATTTGGGGCGGGGGAGGAGACAGGGGACATGATTTTAGCTTTTTTTAACATAAATGGCTAAACTAATCAATCTGAATTTGCAGGTAAAAGACTTAGTTGCTAGGATATATGGCAAATGGCAAGACATGATACAAACCACTCGGCCTACTCAGGTACTGTAATGGAACCTTTTTCTCTCTTTTCATATGGCAGGGTGCATTTAACTCATTTTTCTTTGTTTGAAAATAGCATATTCTTTTAAAGATTTTTTTTTTTCTTCATAAATGGCATAGCTGTGGAATGCACTTAGATGTATTGGACTAGATTTTAATTAAAATTCGGAACTTTGCTAGCTTCAATAAACCCAAGATTTCATCTCTATCCTTAAAACTGCTGCTTTCGTAAATGGCTTGCGTAATACGCTGAAATATTAGTACTGAGTCAAGTCACGGGACCTGTCTCTGATTATAGTTATTAGCAGATGCTTCCAAAAGGACGTTGGGGCAGGAACGCAATGATGCGCTTCCTGCTGTGGTCTGGCAGTGTGTGACTTCTGAGACTGCTTGAGTCCAAGGCTCTGTACACATGTGATGGCTCTTGATAGCTCCTCCCCCTTTGGAATACGTTGAATTTCGTGCTATGATTAGGAGAAGCCTTTCATGCTCTGTAAAAGGATGCAGTAGTAAATAATGTCAGGATTAATCTCTCATTGACATTTGCCTTCATGATACCTAGCTGGCCTTAGTGGAATAGGTGGATAATTTCTACTGATATCCAGAGTTCACAGCTGTTTCTTCCACTCTAGGGATGTAAGGTTTCTTTTGTACTGTGAGCAGACCAACCGTTTGAGTCCCGTCATACCGATCTGTATATACAAATATGGAATATAAAGCTACCTGTCTTGGAAAAGCTTAGCTTTCCAGTAATGTAGTATGTCACTTACACAGAATTTCTTACATAAAATTTCAATTATACATATATTTATTTATAATTATACGTACTATTAATAACTCCCAGCAATGTGCAAAAAAGACAAAATTTGTAGTGTGTGTGACATTTCTTGTTATAGAGGGGGAAGGGAATTAGACGGTAGCACATGGCTGCACAAGCTACTTAGCAATTGATGGGAGTTGATAATGCTGCAGCTCTTTCAGAGTCATTTTTTGAGAGATACATGGGGCTGATTCACATCTGGGGAAACTGGCAAGTGTTTCTCAGTAAAATTTTGGGGACTTGCAACACGCTGTGGTGGTCTCAAGCTAAGCACTTGCCTACTGTGCTTTTCACTTCTATCATTGTTTTTTCTGACTTGTTTACTATTCTGTTTTTAATCTTTAGGGAAAACTGCATGACTTCTGGGAGCCAGATTCATGAAATCTTGCCTCATTCAGGGGAAAACCAGAAAAACTCTGAAACCAAGGAAGGTGTAGAATGAATGGAGCTTCACCTTGGTTGGAACAGAAGGAATCAGTCACCTGAGTTAGAACTTCAGTTTGATTCGGGCAAATACTAGAAACACAAGGATCTAATTTGATTAACATTGCTTCTACTACAAATACTCTACTGAAAAATTGAAGTGGGTAAACTGAAAAAAACCCAGTTATTTCTATAGCCCTGTCTGAATTGGCTAGAAATATTTTATCATCTTGAAAGCTGAGGGAAGTTTTGTTGTTTCCATTGTTAATCACAAGATACCTTTGAAAACTGTACATACTGGTTTTCTTGCCAGCACACACCTGCAAGCGTTGTTTTAGGATGGCTGGGAAAGCACTGCCCTGGGACGTGGAACGTGAGTTCAGAAACGGTGTTAGACCTCCCCTGATGTGAGCAGGCGAGGAAGTGGTTCAGCACTGGGCTGAGTAACAGAATTGCCTGCGCGTGTTAATCTGCAAAGCAGAATTGGTATGACCCTCCAGTGTCTCTAAAATACAAAATACAGCGATTGCATGTGAACAAGTGACTGCTCTGGTGTTCACCTGAGAGTGGAAACAGAGCTTGAGAGTGGCTGTGCCCAAACAGGTTAGGTGGATGCTTGTTTGCTCTGTGGTTGTGTTTTATCAAATAAGAAAATGGAATTTGTTATTACAGTGGTGCATTCATTTTAACTTCCTCATCTTCAGACATTGATTTATTTATGCAGTGAATGTGACTACACAGGAAGCGTATCTATAGGACCAAGTTATAAATGAGATCTTATTACACCAGTAGTATTGTCGTCCTCCTCTTTAAGAAACAAGCATATCTATATTTGTGGCATCAGCACTTTCTCTAAATGGAGAAAATGCTATTCCTAAAATATCAGCTCCGTGGAGATTTGAGGAGGGGAGATGAGCTTTTGGCCCATGTATGTAAAAATGTGAAAGCCGTATGAGGTCCGAATTCCTGTGTGTGAAGTCTTGCCACACGCACACAATATGTACACAAAGCTCCTAGAGCTGTTTGACATAATCAAAAGAAGATGTGATCTCCTTTTGTGCTCTCTGTTCAGATGCCATCATTTAAATCTTACACTGTGGTTTGTCTGTAGGATGTGTGTGTATATATGAAGAGAAAATTAAGGTATTGTGTACAAGCACCAACTGGGACTCCCTTAACAAGTGAGATTTTTAATAATATTAACAAGTGCTTTTTATAATATTGTTTCCTTTTAATTTTTGTAGATTACCGTGTCTTGTCTTGTATGATAAATTCCCTAAAACTTTCCAAGATGAGAATGTAAAGTAAGGCTGAAAAAAAAAAAGCCCAAACCCTTTAAATCTGAGTATGTATATTACATATAAAGGAACTGCTATCCAATGGGCACGTCTTACAAGGAAGGTATTTTATTTGCAAATTCATATTAAATGTTTTGTCTTTCATTTCAAGTGTTAGCGAGTTAGCCTAAGACTGCAGGGTCTCTGTGCCCTTCACAGGAAAATCAGCTTATCTTTGTTCAAACAAAAGTTATGCTTGTGGCATTGGGGGAGGGGGGGAAGCAAATCCTTTTTTCTTTTTTAATCTCAACAGGTTATTTAAGAATTGGAAGAATCTACCTCAAAGGGTATCTTTGTTTGGCAATAGAACTGCTTTAGGCTAAAAAAAAAAAAAAAGCATGGTGTTAATAGGTACGGCAATGCCATGCTTTGCTCTGCCTGTCTTTGGCAGTGCAGCAACCTTCCCTCTGGTAGCAGTTGCTTACTATGTTGGATATATTGTATGTAATTTTATTAGTGTTTATATTTTTTTCTCACTAATGTTGTATAAAGTTTTAAAAAAAATTGCAGAATATGTTTACTGTATGTAATGTGTATATATTTTTCTTACCATGTAAAGTTGAGGTTGCTGTGCTGTATATTTTGGAGAAGGAAAGGGGAGGGGTTTAGAGGAACAGCTTTTGTACTGCAGTTCAAAGCACATTGAAACTGCTGGCTTTTCTTTCCGGAACAAATAACCACTTTGATAGTTACTTTTATTTAATAGAACAATGAAAAAAATAAAACCATACATGCTTTTCTAATTAAATGTCCCTACACAAAGTGGGCATGCTTCAACTCTGTTTTGCAAAAAAATGGCTGCGGATCCTAGTTTGGTCTTAGAGCGTACGTTGCAGTTCTTGGGTTCGCAGCTGATTAGCTTACTATAAACGGAGAAGATCTTGAAGTAATTCTTAGCTCAGCCAGCCCTGTGTTTTCATGCTGAATGCCTGTGTATACATTCTGGCGTTTTCCCCCTCTCTCTCTCCCCCTCCTGCTTCGTCTGGCCGTTTCTCCCATCTGTTTTGTAGCCAAGTAGTAATTCCCCAGTTGCTTGAGTCTAGACGTGGGTTGGAGTGGAGCTCGGCAGCATCCTTACAGAGGTGATCCCAGAGCATGGCTGTGGAGCCTTTGCAAGGGACTGCTGAGCTGAGCGCTGCGCCAGGACTCCTGGAAATGCAGTGGCAAAGCTGCTGCCAACGTCTTTTGCTGACTCATTTACTGGCCCCAAGCCAGAAGTTATATGCGTTGGGGAAGGTTGTTTGCACAGTAGATGTCTTAACTGCTTTGGTTGTCTTCAGATAAGCATTTTGCACTGAGGTTTATCTTTTGATATTATGTTGGTTGTATCAAGAACCATGTTAACTCATTTCATGTGAAATTAGGTGCACTTTATTGCAGTAATCACAGACAAAAAATTAAAGGCTGACTGTAAAATACACATTTGTGGCTTGCCTTTTTTTTTTTGTTTAATTTTCTGACAAGCCTCTGTATGGCTTCAACTTAAAGCCAGAAGCTTTCTTTTTTTAAGAAACCTGCCAGCAAAACTATGTGCACATCTCATACTCTCACTGTTGAGTTGTGGGACTTGGTAATGGATGGGGACTTCAGAAGTGATTAACGACGTGCGGGTAGGTCTGGCTGAAGGTCAGGAGGACACGTCCGCTTCGTTGGGGCGGTGGCTGCAGGAACTCTCTGAAGTCCCCAGCGCTGATGGCTGAGCCGAGAGTGTCTTTGGGAAAAGCAGATGACTGGAGCAAACCTGTGAAGAGCGCGGATATTATCAGCGGAGCAGCAGGTGAGACTGCTTCGTGACAGGATTTTAGAGGTGGCGTTTCAATGTGGAAGAGGACGGGTTTTTAACAGCGGGGGATGGATGCTGCGGTGTTCATTCCCTGAGCCACCGACAAGCCAGGCCTGTCTCCATCAGACGTGCCCAGCAGCCAGCCCTGGGGCTTCGGAGGTGGGCACTGGGCACGTGGGCTGCGAGAGAGACTACGCTGTCTCTCGGAGATGCAAGCACCTACTTCTGGGTTGTCGGGTTGCAGAGAGGACCCTTCTGCTGACCCCGTCGCTAGCAGAAATACTTAAGCCACAGTGTTAACGCTGGTCTTGTGTGTTTGTGTTGTACATATTGCACAGCGTGGCTTGGGTTTGTCTTTTGTTTATTTTTTTCTCCACTGGCTTTTAGTGCTTGTGTGAGTGTCTGTTCCACTGGAAGGGGCAAATTGGAAAGGGTGCTGCTGGAGATTGCCCTCCTGCTGCTTCTGGGCACTCATTCCTTGGGCTCATGAGCTCTGGAGAGACTGCTTCTTCCCAAAGAACTTCCCAGTGGGAAACAGTGGCAGAGGGGCCGTTACTGGTGCTGGCTTCAGTGTCCCAGCAAAGGGAAAAGGCTCTGGGGCCACTCCGGGAACCAGCCTGGGGAGCAGGGGGGAGGCTTGAGGAGCCTGCAGGAGCCGAGGCAGCCGCTGCCGGATCCTCCCTTGGCGCCCAGAGAGGTCAGACAGTCTTCAGTGGATTTAGCTCATTCCTTGTGGTTTGAGTTATCAGAATGCTCTTCGTGACGTTCAAATTGCCGTTTTCCCGTCTTCCCCTCGGGCTGTGAAATACCTTGATGTTTTGCTTTGTGGATGTTTTGCCAGCTTTTCTGGTGGGGCCCCTTCTTATCTGCTGTTGAAAAGGGCTTTCAGTGCTGGGGAGCGGTGCGAGTTGCTGCCGGGGAGGATCCTAGGGAAAGTAAATTCCTCGAAGGGCTTTTCCTTGCAAAGCTGCTTTTAGTTTTGCCTGACTGCCGCTTTTCTCAGCCAGTGCTTCCTTGCCTTTGCAGGAGGAGTTTGAAAGGGAATATTTCATCTGGTATCAAAAGCAGGGCAGAGTGGTGAGAGAAGAAAAACATTCACATCTTCCCGTCTGGGTATTTTGGTCTGGGTGCTGAAAGCTGGTCCCCATACTTGCAGGCTGCTGGTTAAGTTGTATTTTCAGGTGACTTTTAAGCGGCGTTTGGATGTGTTGTAGTCTTCAGAACGCCGCCCCTGTCTCTGCATGCTGAGCTGCTGCTGCTGTTTCATCTCCTTTGGCTTCCCTGCCACCTCCCAGTTCCCTGTGGGAAGATCACAGGGGAGGGAATGGAAACTGGAATTGTTCCCTTGGCTGTCATCAAGGCGTCTTTGCCGTCAGCCCGGGGGGCGACCCGAGGCTTTCCAAGGCAGGTTTGGCCCGTATGGCGTGCAGGGGACGGCTGCTGGCCGCAGCACGCAGGGTCATTCTCACACACCCTTCTCCCAGAGCTTTCCTTCAGCTTGGTGTTCACCGCTGCAGCTGCCTGAAGCTGGGCGAGCGATGATTCTTCCCTCTCGCAGAGAAAAGCAGAAAGGGTAAATAGATTTTTTGCTGCTTTCATGCTACTGGGCAAGTCCTTCACCTGAGCGGGGAGTGCTGTGAGCTGGGGCTCAGCTTGCAGGCTCCACAACTTCGCCACCGGGTCTCGGGCTCTCTTCTCCCAAAGCCTGCTTGGAGGCGAAAGTCCTGGCTCTCGGAGCGCAGGCAGGAGCAGGGGGTCCCTTTCCTCTCTGGGCTGACCACCAGGCTGTGGTCAGAATAAAAATAACAGCTTAAAACTGCCAGGCTCGGCGGTGGGGAGAGGATGGCTAAGCATGAAGTTTCATGCTTTATTCACGCTGCAGGCTTTTATAAAAGCAGCGCAAATCACGCAGGGTAGCCGTGGGCTCTTCAGGCAGCGTCGTTCAGGCTCTCAGACGCATTGATCTGTGTGTGGGAAGCTGAACCTGTCACCTTTGCCCTACCCCACGCTGCGGGGAGAGGCCTGACAGAGGAGGGTGCCGAGATGCTGCGCTGCGTATCAGCTCTCCTCCATGTTTGTGGAGCGCTGCCTGCCTCCCCTGGGTACTAACCTAATTTTTTTTTTCAATATTTTGGGCTCCAGCATTGTTATGGCAAGGTTTGCACAGCACAATGTGGTTTTCTCTCCAGTTGATTCTCTCTTATTAGCCCATTTTTCCTCTTGCCCTCATTCTGTTTCTCCCTGCAGTACACGAACGCCGTTTGCCGAGAAACTGTGTCAGCCTTCCTCGTAATTAAGAGTCTGTCAGGAGCCAGCGCGACAGTCATTTTGGAGATGACGCTTCCAGTTTGGAGCTGACAGTAAGCTGGGGTGGCACGGCAGGGGCTCGGTGCTGGGGATGCGGGGATGTTCTCCGGCTGAGCGGGGCGGTGGGACTGGGGGACCCACCAGGAGCCGGCGTGGGAGCAGTGAGTGCCCTGGGTACGTCTCCGCTGGGGAATTTAAGCCATCTGTGTCCTCTTGAAAAGGCAGCTCCAGGAATGGTTAAAGTCTGGATTATATCCCAGGTTTAGTCCGTCGGGAGGGAGTCTGCGCGTGTGTGTAGGGGACGGGAAAAAATTGCAGTGGCCCTAAGTGGGCTGCCTCTCTCCAGCTCAGAAACAGTTGTAGTGTTGGAAAGTAAGATGGAGAGCTCAACAATCAAATGGCCTAAAAAGGAGTAAATAGAAGCTATTCAACGGCGCTCTGTAATTTGGCTTTGGACTCCGTGGTTCTTTTATTAGCAGGAAGGCTTAAAGCAAACAAAAGGAGATGGGAGCTGGGGAGCCGCTTGCCTTGGGATGTTGTGGATGCTAAAAGCTTAGAGGTTCAAAGAGCATTTCACAGCAGAAAAATCCATTAGGGTCTATGAAATCAAAGCATCCATCCCTGGCTGAGAAAGCTTCTTTGGGCTGCTCTGATCCCTGGAGGGAGAGAGCTAGCATGCTGGGGAGGTACCCTGGGCATCTGTCCGTCCTGCTCCTGTACCCCCTACAAGGTGCTAGGATTTTGGTCCAGCTGCCTGTAAGCTTTATGTGAATGTCTGAGGGATTTCATGTCACATCATCTCACAGTTTCCAAACTGCCTGTTGTGTCCACAATTTTGTCTCTCCTTCCGCTCCTGAGACAGAGGTTGCTGTTGAAGATGCTGCCAGGTCTTGCTTGGAAGGACCCTAGCGAGGTGTATGGGATCAAATGTCTAGTGTGGCTGAAGAAAATCCAGTTATTCTTTTTGATCTTTTTAATGACGATGCAAGTGAGACTAGGAAAACAAATCATATGGTTCAGGAGCTCCATCAGAACACAGTAGCACCCAACCAACCTCACACCAAAGCTGACTTCCTTCCTCTCCTCTCCCACCACATCCATAGATGTTTTCAGCTAGTGACAAAGCAAAAATCAGGGCATACGAGAAGAATTTGGTTTTATTTTTTTATTAAAAAAAAAAAAAACCTCCTCATGTATCTTCAGAGCAGAATTCGGCATTTCCCCAGTCTAGCTGCTATGTCAGGTTTGCCTCTTGGGGGCAACCTCGCCCTGCTCCAGCTGGGAGTATGGCTTCTTTTCAGGACATGGTTTAGCAGGCACGGTGATGATGGGTTGATGGTTGGACTTGATCTTGGAGGTCTTTTCCAACCTTAATGATTCTATGATTCTGTCATAGAATTCTGCGAAGGCAAAGGGGAGCTGGACCTGCCTGGGAGGTGATGGCTCACTGCGCATCTCTCGCTGCCTTTGCATCATCAGATCTTCGTTGGCAGTCGAGGTCATTATCTGCTGAAAGGATTTGAGGAAAGCCGTCCAGATTGACTGTTAGCTGCTCTTCAGAAATGATGCAATTGGTTCTTGAAGGTCTCTTTTCAAGCTTAGAGTCCTTCAGAGTTTTTGCTGCACTGCTGTCCTTCGCAGAGAGGAGGGCGACGTGGAAGGACACGTGTTTTGTGGCTCTAGTTTAATGGATAGAGCATAAATCTGTGTGAGGAAGATTTACAATGGTCTCCCTGCTCTTCTTTTGCCTGGGTTGCCTTGGACTATCGCTAAGCCTATCAGCGCTGTGGTTGCTCTGACTGGTACACAGGGGAGATAGCAAACTTATTGCTCCAGCTCCGTTTTAGCCCGGTGTTCCTGAGCAGGCGTCTTGTACAAACCCCGTCCATAAATAACCATTTGCATTTATTTAAAGGGTGCTGAGGTATACAGTGGAATAAAGGGAGTATTATTCATGCTTCGTGCTGTGGTTCCTAATGGTACTTCACACGCTGGTGTGACCTACAAAGCTGGTTCTTTCGTGCCTGCAGTGCTCTGATGTTCTTCTTACCCCGAGGGTCAGAAATGACAAGAATAAACGATCATGACGGGTGTCTTGCAAATCCCTGTTCCCTCGCCTTGGAAGTGTCCTTGCAAGGTCGCAGCCGGGTGACATTGCTGGCGCTGGCAGAGGGGGAGGCATCACGCTTGTCCGGCTGTGGGAGGCGAACGGGGCGGCCTTCACCCGAGATGCGAGGGCGGACAGATTTATCCATATTCCTGTTTCACCTTCTCCCCGAAGCGCAGGGATGCGGCTGAGCTGGGTGGAGGGGTTGCCCTGAGCCCAACACATGTGGGAACCGTGTTGGAGTGAGGCTGGAGCGAGCTGGGTTAACCACGGGCCCAGGAGCTGAGGGGGTGGCCAAAAGTGGGGGGCAGGACTCCACAGCCTGTTTCTGCCCACGAAGAACTGAGTCAGCCCTGCTGGGACAGCAGCTCCTGGCTCCAGCCCGCCTGGGCGCTCGGACGGCAGTGACCGCGCCGCTCATTAACCCAGCCCGTCGGGCACTGACACCGTCCGCCTTAATAGCTCCCTCTTCTTCTTTCTTTTTTTTTTTTTTTTTAA
>Ga0065711_1044521_pt1 | contig 14051 bp, 14 predicted proteins | sample Hoacrofraction12_FD_59098 | JGI IMG/M metagenome (GOLD analysis project Ga0065711, IMG submission 59098) | Hoatzin crop microbial communities from Cojedes, Venezuela - Epithelial fraction 12 v2 (version 2) | ecosystem: Host-associated > Birds > Digestive system > Esophagus > Crop | place...
TGCTCAAGCAGGGTCACCCAGAGCAGGCTGCACAGCACCGCGGCCAGGCGGGGCTGGAACATCTCCAGAGAAGGAGACTCCACAGCCTCCCTGGGCAGCCAGGGCTCCGTCACCCTCAGAGGGAAGAAGTTCTTCCTCGGGTTCAGCTGGAGCTTCCTCAGCTTCAGTTTGTGCCCATTGCCCCTTGTCCTGTCACTGGGCACCACTGGAAAGAGTCTGGCCCCGTCCTCCTGACACCCACCCTGAAGATATTGATCGGCATTTCGAAGGTCCCCTCTCAGCCTTCTCTTCTTCAGGCTGAACAAGCCCAGCTCCCTCAGCCTCTCCTCGTAGGAGAGATGCTCCAGTCCCCTCCTCATCCTCTTATAACAACCAGGCTGATCCTCCTGCACACTGGTGCTCTCCCATCGCACAATGGAAAAGCACAACCCCAGCGTTGATAAAACCATCAGGAGGTCGTGATGAGCACTGAAAACCAAAGCAAAGCAACACAGAGAGCTAGCACGAACTTTGGACCAGCCTGTCCAAACCAGCCCCACGACAGCAAGTCCTAGACCCTCAAGCTCTACCGCAGATGTCCAACACCGCAACACCTCCAGCGTGACCACGCGTCCCACAGCAGGTCCTGCAGCGACTCAGTGCGTAAGCTTTTGCCCAGGCATCAGCCACGAAGGAGCTACCAGGAAGCATCTTTAAAAAATAAAAGAACACAAACCCAAACCAACCAAGCAACACAAACCAAATCTCATCCCTGTGCAATCATGTGGCTTGGCTTTTAGTTCTGCTTTTCTTTCAGGTTTGTGCCAAGCAGCCTGGCTGAGGAGGACTTCCCACCCCTTGGAGCGGAAGGCTCCCATGGTAAGCCTATCTAAATGCTAATGAAAGGGGCAAGGCAAAGCATGGCAGGGCAAGGCCTGGTGGGTTCCTTCACCTGACAGCACCAGCAGCTCTGAAGCCAGAACCATCTTCACATGAAGGACCTGGAGGATCAATCCAAAACTGCAAGGGTCCTGGATGCGGGTCACAACCCCGAAAGACCCAGCAAGATCTCAGTGGGTGCTCTGGGACGCCAAGACTTGACAGAGGAGATGCCTCCCTGAGCAGGTCACGGAGACGCGTTGGGCAATGAGCAGTGCTGGGAACACCCTTGAGGAACCAACCCTGCTTGCAGGCACCTCCAGACGTAATTTGACGCAAGCACGACAGCCTTTACCAACACAACCCTTCATTAAGCTGACGCAGTGCTTCAGCAGCGACGCAGCCAGATTAACGTTATGGGTGGGATCACCTCGCCCGCTGCGCATCTCCTGAGGACCATTCATCTCCACCCGGGATGTCTCAAATACCTGGGGAGAAATGCCCTCTGGAGGTACCGGTCCCTCTGGGAGGGAGCCCAACAACCAGCCTGGACAAGACCTGGACCTGTCAGAGGGCTCGGCTCGGGCGGGACGAGTCTCAGCATGGGAACCCTGCCAAGGTTCAAGTGCTTCGCAATTAACTTTCACAACAAACCAAAGCCTCAAGAGCTTTCAATCTCCAAATAAGTAGGAGATGTGGGTCCACACCAGGGCCCTTGCACCCTCGTTTATTGACAAGGTGCTGATAAGGACCTCGCTGCTTTGTGTCTGTTTGCGAGCACATCGGCACATCGGTTATCTGCCTTCATTTCCACAGCAGGCTAACGAAGAAAGGCCCGGCGTAGCTGTGCGACAGGTTAAAACACGGGAACATTTCCTTTGCCGCGCAATCTCATGCAAATAAGCTCAAAGGAAATGCTGCAGAGCAGCACAGACACAACGCCAGCGCAGGCACCGTCCGCAGCAGCAATCTCCTGGCTGTGCTGCTGTCCTCCACCGGAACAATAAAAAATAAAAGTGTAAAAAAAAAAAAAAAATTATATGTATATTTATGAGTTCATCACAAAGCAGCTAATCTTCCCTGCTATCCGTCATTTACAAGAGGTGAAATAACTAACAGAGCAAGCTCGTGCTTGCCTGAATAAACAGGCAGGAAGGAAGCTCGGCCGCGCGCAGATCCCAGCCCGGCCCGACGGTGCCCCAGCTCCTCGGTAAGATTCCTCGTTGGCGACGGCCCTTGTCACACAGACACACACCGTACTCCTGCCTGACCAGCACCTCATGGCGAGAAGACTTCCAGTAACACCCAGCACAGCTCGCCTGTGCATAACAGGGCTCTCCCGCACGCCTCTCCTCTGCCGACGGGCAATGGAGATGCCCGCAGCAGCGCGCACGCACGCTGCCTGCTGCCTCACCTGGCAAAGTCCTGGCTAAAAACCAGACAGAACTGGCTGTATATTGCCCAGGGTGATACCCAGCTCGAGCATGGGGACGCTGATAAAATACGGTGTTCTGTGTAGCGCCCGTACGAGGATCTGTGGGCTCTGTTCTGCTCCGGGCAGGCCCCCATCACTCCCCCCTGACGCTGCTGGGGCCGTGCCGGCGTGCGGAGCCTGAAACGGACTTCTCAGCACTGCAAACGTATTGCAAAGGGCCCTGGGCCGCTATGGCACGGGCCCTGCAGAAGCCCCGGGGTGAGGGGATGGGTTGCAGGCGGGCGGCTGATGTCCTCCTCGACTCAGGTCACGTCTCAGCCGTAGCATCTGCGGTACCCCACGCCTCCTCTCCCCATCCCTGCTCCCCAGTAGACTGGAACAGAGGAAAACCTTGGTGCTTTTATCCCATACTCGTTCAAAGGTCTGTGCTGGTTTGTTTTCCTTACCCTTTTTTTACTCATTTTGAACAGAACAAATGATGAAAATTTTTTTGCGATGTTAATCACCAATTTAATACCGCTCTCCTAACGACATACACACAGATTTACGATGAGATCAGAGCAGCTCTGCTAATCGGGGATAAACGTAGTATACTACAGAGGGTTATACTTTTTTATTAGCCTTTCTTGTTGGTCTAATTAACAGTATTACCCTCTGAACTGCGTACACACACTTAAAAGAAATTCCAGATACACCAAAAACACACCCCAGGGGAACCAGAGCGTGTTTAGTAATTTCCTACCGGTTATCTCTGGTACTATGTCCATTCACGCCATCCATTTGTAGCCAGCGATACCCAGCTCACCCTTCATTACTCAAGATACGTGGTTTGATAAGTGTCTTTGACCACTGATATTAAAAAAGCATGAACAAAATTATCTTCAGAGCATCGCTCCAGTTTTTCCACTTCCCCTCTCCTGACCAGATTGTCACAAAGATACCAACACTCATTTGCTGATTCAAGTCCAGGAATGATGGAAAACATTGCTGCAAAATAAGCTTGTACTTACATCGGCAGTAACAACCAAAAATGGATTAGCAAATGAGAGCTACCTCACAAAAACATCCCCCAATCTGGAGTCTTTATGTACAGCTGCGAGTAAAAGGAACTGGCATAAATCACAGCAAGTCTTCATGGCTCGGATAATTTGCCTTCTCCAAGAGAACCCAAAAGCTCAGCTGCTCCCAGCTCGGAATCGTAGAAAGATTTGGGTTGGAAGGGACCTCAAAGCTCATCCGGTTCCAACCCCCCTGCCATGAGCAGGGACATCTTCCACCAGCCCGGGGTGCTCAGAGCTCCATCCAACCTGGCCTTGAACCCTGCCAGGGCCCTAGGGGGCAGCCACAGCTTCTCTGGGCAACCTGGGCCAGTGTTTCACCACCTTCATGGGGAAGAATTTCTTCCTAATATCTCGTCTAAATCTGCCCTCTGTTAGCTTAGAGCCATTCCCCCTTGTCCTGTCACTACACACCCTTCTGAAAGTGCTGGAGGAATATGCTGGAGGATCCAAGACCAGCATTTTTTTTAAGCTGTCTGGGTGACTTCAAGCGCCCATCCCGTGACAATGCTGGGCACGAGTTCCCGCAGCAGGTATCTACCAACCCAAAGCCCCTCATGCACGTCCTGACCAAGGGGCAGGTCCCTGGCCAAAACACCTCGCCAGACCCTTCAGCCCCACTCAGCTCACGCCATGGCAAAGACCCGGGTCAGGTCACCCACATTGTCACTGGATGGCACCAAGGCAGGGAAAAAATCCTTCGAAATTAAGGGAAATGAACCTTAGCAGCGGCCCCAAATCCCACGTGTCCAAGAATCCGGTACACGAGCACGTTAATAAAGACCCCGAAACAGGCTGCAGCCCTGCAAATCTATACCCAAATCCTGCTCCCGAGATCGCCCACGAAGCGTCTCTCACCAGCGAGGTTTTTCTTGCTTTCTCCCTGCACAACATTCACGTCCCCTGGAAAACGTGAGCGTGCAGAGGCAGGTCTGACTCAGCTTCGTGAAGAGGTCAAAGGCGCACGTGCTGACATCACGGTATCGGCAGGCTGTCACCGGCACCCAGCCAGCGCTGCCCGTCTGATGTCATCTGCATCACTTAACGCTGCCAACAAGCGGAGTTAATGCCTTATCTACATATGGGGTTTTAATCCTGCAGGGCGGTCATTACCGCGTTATTGTCGGACTAATTAACAGGCAGAGCCCTCACGGCTTTTTTTCCGCACGTGCCCCCCCCAAAAGTAAAACAAATATAAAATCATCACAGCCACAGACACAGATTTAGCATTGGGGTATTTCCAGGAGCTGCAGACGCATGGGTGCGCAGCAGCCCAACCCCGGCAGCGCAGGGAGCACTCCAGTCCTCAAACCACAACAGCATCAAATAAACCTCAGCCCATGATAATGTGCTTTCCATTAAAATGAAAAAGAAAAGAACCTTTAAGGAACCCACAAGGTATTCAAACCTATTTAGTAAAGTGCTTTCCATTAATCTTGCCCTACGCGTGACGCTGAATCAAAGACGTTCTGTCACTGCAGAGCAAATGCGCCCATCAGAGGAATTACGCCCCAAATCACACCGGTCCCTAACGGATGCACTCCGAAGCACAGCGATACGCAGGGTGGAGAAGATGTGTTAAATTACATCATTTACCAAAATACCCTGGAAATGATGCATGCCCAAGGAGGAACGGCGCATAAAAAGGCTCTCCGCAAAGGTGGCGAAAAAGCAAAGTGCTTTCTGCAGCTTTGCTCTGCCTGAAAGCTACAATAAATTGCGCTCAGTGCCGCACTCGGAGCGACCTCGGCAGCTGCCGGCGACCTGCCCGGGGGCCGCGCGCCTCGCCCCGGGGAACGGCGAACCGCTGCGGACCTGTACGCAGCTCCAGCAAAACCTCAGCAGCTCGCAAGCAACTGCTGGGAGCTCAGGTCCCAGCGCTGGACCACAGCCACGGGCATGAGAACATAGGCAAGGAGGGCAAGGTGGCAGCTCGTAACCCCTGGTCCAGCGTGCCCCACTAACCCCTTCTCCCCCCTCTGGGGACCGCTCATCCCGCAGCTCCTGCTCCGGGGCAGACAGCGCTGGGCACCAAGCAGGGGACGGCCCCAGGAGATGCTCAGGAGCGGCCGGTGTCGAGCTGCTCCGCTCCCCTCCGTTCCCAGGCTCGTCCCTACCACCGTCTCTTCCAGCAGCTCCTACAACCGACCAAAAGCATCCATGGACAAAAGCACCCGGACTCCAGGGCCTTGCAGGAATGCACCCTGAAGCTCACACTTAGCAGCAGCCCGGGTACCTCGTAATTCATAAAGCCCGCAGCCTCTTGCTTATATCACAACACACCACTCCAAAATATGCCTTCCCGGCATTAAATACGGCCTTTTCACTAAACAGGTGGCTCTTTTACAGTTTCTCAGCCCCACACCAGCTTTTTATTTTGATGGCTTTTCCCACAGAAGCTGCACAGCTTCGGCCCCACCAGCTCCCGCTGCTTTTCACGGCAATTCCATTACTCAGCCCTCTCGCCCCGCTCTGTCGGCGCTGGACCGCTCTCCCCCACGAGCCGAGATCATGCGGGAAACTGAAGCTCATTTGAACAAAACCCTGCGCTGCTTCAAAACGAGCTCCGTTCCCAAGGATGACAACAACCTTCTCTGCAGACTCCATTCTCTGCTGCAAAGGGGGCAGGGAGCACGCCGCCGGCTCCCCCCGCAGTGGTTCCCCCCTCCTGCCCGAGCCGTCACTTGGACAGGAAAGAAATAATGACAAATTTGGGCAGAGCCACTTAACAACTCCAGATACATTAGGAGGGATAGAAAAGTTCAAGGAATTAATGTTAGGAATCTGCAGGTGGATGAAACGACCGGTTTTGCCCGAGCAGATCATGCAATCACTCACAAACGGAAAAGCAAATCACTGGGTGTATTTAAGGCTAGGAAAAAACATTGCCAAGCACACGGACAGAGGGAATATTTCGCTGTCGCAGGATGAAGAATCTGTTTTCTGAATGTGCTGCTGTCGCACAACATCAAAAACCGATGTTCAGCTCCGACGGAGCATCCTGCGCCCAAGGAGTAACCCAGAGCTGGGCTCTGCCCTCCCCTGCACCCCCAGAGAGGAGCCGCTGCAGCAAGGCGCTGCAGATGTGCGCATCTCCGAGCTGGAAATGGATCCCCCGAGGTCTTCTCCAGCAGCAGGCTGCGACGGCCGTGCCAAAAAATGCTGTGCCCTCCTGGCTTTCACATGGGAGGGCAGCTGATATGCAAAACGCAGCTGCGTTTGGAGGATTTCCTACTGAAAATCTCACTACAGTCCACTAAAACCTTGACAGCCGTCCTTTAGGTTTCTTCCAAATTGTTCTTTTTCCCCTCCTGCAACTGAGGTGAGTGTCTAGACCATCCAAATTTAGATATCAAAGATAAGTTCCTCAGCTCTATTCCTCACATCAATTTGCTTTGCCTTCCACCCCCCACACAGCCCTGGAAAACAGGCAAACACTTCCCATGCTTGGGTGCCTACAGCACATTTTGACCTGCAACAGCATCTCGCAGCGATCAGAGATCTCCTGGAAATAAAATAATGCTTTACAATGAGAGGGCAGAGATCGCTCGAGCCAGCCCGAGGACCAAAAGCAGAATCTCCCAAAGGCTTTTTAACGCATCCCTAAAGGGTATGCGAGGCTCTTGTGCACACCTGAACAAGAACACAACGCCTGAGGAAGCATTTTGGGATATTCTGCTGTGCAAAGGGAGCCAGGGAGGCTGCTCCTAGGGGCAATTCTCCTGCTGCACGCGTCCCGCGCAGCCCCGTTGCCGCCCTTCCCATCCAGCCCCTCAGCAAAGGCCACCAGTAACCCCACGCTATTTTTCCCAGTTAATTTCCAGGGGAGGAGGAGGAACAGTCTGCTTAAAAATAAGGGGCTGGAGCAGCAGCGCGCGGGTGCGTGGCCAGCCCTCGTCCATCGCCGCCCCGGTGCGTACGTGGCGTGCGCGCCCACGTGCACTCGCTGCTGGAAAGCCCTCCCGCTGTACGGCGGCCACGAGATTCAGTCGGCAAGTGAAGGGACGGGGTGGTGCAGGTTGTTACTATCAGGAAGGCAGGTCCACTTCTGCAAGTCCTGCGCTTTGTAAGAATTAAAAGGCAAATGAAAATAGACATGGAAGTCTCGGAGCGGCTCTCGGTCACCAACTCCAAACATCACCAGTGGCCTCCGTCTGCTGGAGCAGAGGCACCAGCTCTGTTCTGTCTTCTCTGCAAAAAACTACTTCTCCGCAGCAACGTCAGCTCTCCGGGTCCGAGCGCTGTGGCAAAAACGAGTCGCAGAAAAACCTGGAGACAGCCATGAGCACAGCGCTGCCCTCGCCTGCTCTCTTTCCACCCCGCTTATCACACGTATTCGCACCACACGTCACTTTTTCCCCGCAGTACATGCCATTTTCTGCAGAAAGGCGATTTAACTCGCCGCTGAGGGAGGACACACGCCCTCACGAGAAAGGCGGTGATGAAGAGGTTTGGGATTCTCCCCCGGCTGCCGTGCAGCAAAGCGGGACAATGAAGCAGGGCTTGCACGGGAGAGGAGCGCGTCCCCGGGGACAGCAGTAGCAGAGGCTGCGACACGCCAGCTCCCCGTCAGATAACTCTGAAGGTTCAACTCCCAGATGCAGCCTGTAAAACCTGTGAAATTTTAATTTAGAGGAAAGAAGCAGCATGAAAAGATGCAAGGCAGAACGACTCTGTAAGGACCGAGAAGGGCGAGAAATGGATTTATGAATGCTCTCAGAAGAGATGCCGCTTCCAAAACAGGTCTGCAGAGGCACCACCAAGGTACAGGCGCTTCTCCAAAATTGGGATGCAGCCCAGCCCTGGACCGTGCCGCAGCAGAGCATCACTCAGTCCCTTTTCCTTCTTCAGAGATAAGGTTGATCCTCTCCCAAGCACTGGGTCTCCTGGGTGCCCAAAGGAGATCCGTGATGCCTTTACTGCGGCACCACGCTCCCCTTCATCCTTCCATGGGCATCTTTGCTCCTTTCCTATCATCCAAGGGATCCAAAAGCAAACTCTAGCCATGGCATCGCAAGTACTTAAAATCCATGGCTCACTACACATCTGAAAAGCAAAACTCAAGAGCTTTTTCTGTTTCTCAGGGCGAACACACCCCTGCCTGCTGCAGCTCTCGCACCACGCAGGTGTCGGAAATCCTAACGCCAAAAGCCCGTTTCTTATCAGGAGCATCACGCAAAAACAGCTCTCTGCTGCAGCTCACCTTCTGCACCCAAAAGCAGAGGTCTTTGAAATTTAGCAGTTTTCGGACACAGACACATCACTTCATCAGGCACAGCCAAAAACTAGAAACCTGCCCCAAAAGCCACCCACGCCGAGTCCAGCTGGGAGCAGCCAGCCCGCATCGCACACGGCCAGCTCTGCCCCCATCCCAGCAGCTCCTCGCAGGGAGCTGGGGAAGGAGAGGACTAGCAAGATCAGAGAAATAAGCAATTTATCTGAGTCCTGAGGCCACACGGCCAGAGCCCGGCTGAGGGCCCTGGGCTATCCGGACGTCCCGGGGAGCGGCCGCCTCCGGCCAGCGTCACGCTCCATCACAATCAATACCTCTGCAAAGTTGTTCTTACTCAGCGACGCGTTGTCCTCCTGCAAAGCCTCTGTTATCTTAGGTCCCCTTGGTTCACAGCCTGTCAGCATCACTCAACCTCAGCCTCTCACCCTGGGGGAGGCACCCCCAAACCCCACCCGGCACCCCAAGCCTCCAGTTACCCCCCTTAGGCCAGGGATGCGTGAGGGAAATCTTGGGTAGGACTTTTCCTCCGCTTTACAACTTCTGCAAACAAAACAACTACAAAACAGACTTCGGCCACTGCTTTCAAAAGTGGTTGTTCGATGTCTGCTCTGGGGGGACAGCCCAGACCTGCTTCTCCTTCTTCAAAAAACGCCAGACCCATTTCACCTCCGGCTAACACAGTACGCAGCTCTAAACATCAAAACACCTCTTGTCCAGCTTGAGGTCTCCAGACCTGTCGCTTCCACAAAATCCATCTCGACACCCAAAAGCATCAGCCATAAAGACTCAAGCAAAATTACACAGCAAGAAAAAGCAGGACTAGATCGCAAAACAGCGAGGAGCAGCTCCCCGAGCCTTCAGCACCCCAGGGGCGAGGATGCAGCCTGAAAAACGAGCCCGCTGGTTGACCGATTCCCCGGGGTTTCGCACGCTACGAGCACACCGGTTCCGCAAGCTGCTGCGTCAGTACCGAGAGCTCTTATCTCATGCTTCACTGTCAACAAGAAATTATGAGAATTGAATTTTAATGAGCTGGAGACTGAAGCATTGCTATATATTGTGCTAGCGCTGAAGTTTACTGCCTAATTTATAGCGACGTACTTCGGCCCCGTTTGGTGCGAGGAGAGGAGCAGGGACTGCTCGAGGACGGCCGTTTGCCCTCTCGGGCCGGGCAAGGAGCCCGCCCAGCTGCAGAGCCTCTTCGGGCAGCGCAGAGTTTCCTACTAACCAGGCAGATCTTTCCGCATCACCCGGCCCTGCTGCCAGAGAACACGGAGCTTACGAATGTATCTGGAGTAACAGAGCAGTGGGAGGAAAGGCTGCCCTTTGGAGGATCACCAGCCCCACCAGGCACCATCTGAGAGTGCCTGAACCCAAGACACAGACTTGCCCTTATTTCTCCCAGAGTTGAAGACCGGGACCGGTCCATACCTCCTTCTCCTCGCTTGCAGGTCTAACACCAAACGTCTTCATGGGTATGCTACACACTGAGTCAGAAATCCTAGATTAAGTCCCCTTGCAACTTCAGAGTTTACTTGAGCTTACTCATTCTCCGGAGCTTCACTAAACCTCCCCTGGACAGGCCCTCAAGGAATGATAATCTAAATATTATGCTAACCATGCCAGATGAGGCTTTCCAATAGGAGAACTCCAGAAAGGATATTTTAAATTAACACCTTCAAAGACTAAGCTGTAACGGGGACCTGAAATGCTATCTGCAGCCAGCTCCTTGCCTCTATAAACACCACGTGAATGTCACTACGCACAAATTTATTTCCCAGTGCATGCAATTGTTTCAAAGCATAAAACTAATCACGCCCTCACCCCATGAACTCTGCGGGACAGAGGTAAATAAAGTAGGAAATTAGAAAGAGTACAGCAAGACCTTGATCTTGTGATAAGTGTGGTACAAAAATGCTCCCGATACATGACTGGGCTGCGGTATCCAAATTCCTTGGGTTCCTTTACAGTATCAGCTCTCAAGCTCTGGAAGAACAAATAGCAGGGAAGATTTCTGAAAAGATGAAAATGGTACATTTTCAACAGCCTGAGATGATTACTCGCAAAATAGCAACAGCACAGAGCACAGAGGTAACTGATTGCCTCCCGGGCAAAAGTCAAAGTCTTTGCGTTGTAGCTACGAAAGTGTACAGAGATCAAAAAGAAAAAGAGAAAATTCTATTTTAGGCTGTCACGAGCACAAAGGTCCTCCTGGCCCTTTGGCATCACCAACTACCAAGGCACTACCGAAATCCTTTTTATGCTGCATATACCCGAGATCACTGCACAGCACTGAGGACAAATCCTGTATTCCAGGAGCAGGGTGCAGCTCCCGCTCCCTTCTCAGCTGGATTTTGGCAGCGTCCATGCACCATCCCCACCACCGCCCCATGCAACGCGCGCTGGGACACAGCGACCACCCTGTGCCGCCGACGCTCGGAAAGAGGAAGCGAGATAAGCCAAGCGCCGAGCGAGGTGGTGCCAATAGCACGCAGCTACTCATTGCGCTTTACGTCTTCAAGCGCTTTACCAACGCTAATTAATTAAGGTGTTTTCCATTTATTGGTAGGAGGAGACTCAAGCAAAAACACGAGGCAAAGCGGACCAGCCGCCTGATTCAGCACGGCAAGTCCTCGCACCCAGACTTCGCGTTTCCCCGCGGATACTGCTTTTACTCAAACTGCCGAGAATCCAGGTGTCGATTCAGCGAAGACCCGAGGCCAACAGCGCAGAGGCGCACCCAGCGCGAAGGGCGCCCGCAGCTGCCCACGAAGCCGCCCCAGCGCTCGCCGCGATGCTCTGCCCGCCTCCCCGCATCCCCCCCGTCGTCAGCAGCACCCCGCCCCGCACCACAGGCGCACCTTCTGCTCGCCACTAACTCAACCCCGACTCATTCAAGCACGAGGGTGCTGACACCCGGCTGCGGTGACGCTCCCGAGAGCTGCGTGTAATTGCTGCGCTAAGCGCCGGGGACACGCAGTATTGATTTCCGACCCTGGTCCGCGTCCAGGTTTAGACAGAGGCTGCAGCCAAAACACTTCCACCAGCAAACTCGCCGTGTAAAAACAGACCATCAGGACTGAGAGGTTCGAATGATTAACGCTCACGCTGACGACCGTAACGACACCCCAGTTCCATTCCTACCTACCTACGCACACCCGCCAGCCGCTCCTGCTCTCCCTCTTCGCCGAATTGCTCCAGTTTTGGTTTAAATTACATAAAACAGGCCCGTGAAGCGTACTTCACTGCCGCAAAACCAGTGCATTATAGCAGCGAAAAGTCTCAGTGTGCACAAAAGGGGCAGCGTTACCACCTCGAGCTGTCTCCAGCTACACCGTAATTACACGAGTAACAGATTTCACAAACTCTGTGTTAATTACTGACCGAGCACGGCACGGCGGCTCACATTCACCTCCTTTCACGCGACTTGGGACTGACCTGCAGCACCAGCCTGCGGCGCAGAGATCGCCGAGCTCCTTCCCACCGCGAGCAAAGGGACCCGACCACTCCGTGCCTCTCCACCAGCACCAAAGCAGATCCCCATCGCGCACCCATCAGCCACCCCAGCACCACCAGTACAGCCCACATTTGCACTTGCAGGTAAGCAGCTGCCCACCCAGTCCACCAGCCTCCCGCCTGCCTTTAACGCATCGGCGCAGATCAGACAGCTCGGCAACCCTCCTACTTATGAGACGCGCTCGACAGCAGAGCTATTCGGAGATGCTCCTCTCACCCCATCCTTCTGAAGAACGTCTCAAAATCCTTGAGCAGAAGCATACGGCTCGCTACAGACATCTCGGGCCTGCAAACACCGAGCGACGTAGGAGAGCGTTTCTGGCGGTAGGTAAACAACAGTACAGAACTTAGGGAGGAAACTCCAAACTGAGAATGAACCTAATCAGCAGGTTTTGCTGCGACCAAGTACTCTCCCCCTTCTCCTCAATAAGCACGATGAACGCAACGCTCTTCAGACGCGATTTTAAACCTAACTGATCGGCTTCTGTTGCCACACCAGTGGCACATGGCTGGATATATCACATTTTAAATAACGGCCTCTTAAACTCGTGGGGAAGGAAAAGAAAGCATCAAGGCCACAGAGTCACACCTCGTTAGGGACGCATCTTCTCTCCTAGCTCCTAGACATCAGCACACTGAGCCAAATTTGCCAGCTTAAAGAGTGGGAAGATGGAGTGAACCCTCCAGCCACTTCAGCAGTGGCCAAAGGCCCCGCTCTCGCACCCAGTCGGAGATGGGACTGCTCTGCCACCGGCCCCAGGGACCCCACAACTCCAAACCACGCATAATTACAGTTATTAAGCAGAAACACACACACTTGGGGGAACAGAGCACATTTCTTCAGCACCCTTCCAGTGCACCGAATGTTTGCCAGCACGCCAACAGCAAAGGAACCCAAAGAGGAGTTTTCCCATCACTCAACAGATTGGAAAACCTCCAAGGAAAGCAAAACAGAAACCCTGACACTTGGAGAACCACACGCGCACCCCTCTCTCGCCGGGGCACACTGCGGGAACAGCACTGCCCCTCCGCAAAAAACACCGCACAAGACAAAAGTCTCCTGAGAGGCAACAAAACGCAGCGCACCCAGAGGAACGGGCGCGTGCGTGAGCAGCCCCAGGATTCCACCTGCTCTTCTGGCCGGCAGGCTGCGTTTGCACGCTCACGCTGATGCCCTCTGCGGCGTGTCACCAGCCGCGTTCCCGACCCGGCACCGGAGGCCGAAGGCACCCTCCTCTGCTCTTTCAGAGGATTTTTATAAGGGAAAGCGCCTCAGCAGCCTGGGTGCGGGACGTGGCGGGGTCCCATCCAGGTGAAACCCGTTCTGAAACGGCCCCACACGTAACCTGGCTGCCCGTCCACCTCCTAGCGGGAAGCTCTGCTGGGGCCAGCTCCCGCCGCGGCAAACCCACCTGATGACGGAGTAAGTTTGTTTAACACAACTCACACACCCCACCCCCGCTACCAAAACAGCAGAACAAGCTGGATGGAACAAATCTGCTAATTAATCCCTCTAAACCAATTTGCATCCGTGCCACGACCAACAAAACATCAGCGGCGCGACAGCAGCGATGCCCACCAAGAGCTGCGGCTTCGCCAAAACCAGCTGCTAAACAACGCCCACCCACCAGACCAAGGGATACTCACAGTAAGTAAGTAACGAGTAAATCGCAGCTACCGGCGTTTCTATCACACGGGTGTATATTCAGTTCTGTTATCGGGGAAGGGGGGGGCTTGAGCTATTTCTGATGTGACACCCAGGCTGCTCCAGAGTGAATTGTCACATACACCTGTGACTGTTTGGTAAATACATATATATATTTATATTGAAATCTTGCTAAAGTAACAGCGATGGCAGCGCTGCTCTCATCAGCAGCAAGCGGTGAATTTCAGCCGGAGCGCCGGACCCCACCAAGCCCGCTGCAGAAACAACCCGGACCCCCCCCCCCCC
>Ga0065711_1044522_pt1 | contig 14051 bp, 11 predicted proteins | sample Hoacrofraction12_FD_59098 | JGI IMG/M metagenome (GOLD analysis project Ga0065711, IMG submission 59098) | Hoatzin crop microbial communities from Cojedes, Venezuela - Epithelial fraction 12 v2 (version 2) | ecosystem: Host-associated > Birds > Digestive system > Esophagus > Crop | place...
CCCTGGGCAGCCTGTTCCAGGGCTCTGTCACCCTCAGAGGGAAGAAGTTCTTCCTCATGTTCAGATGGAACTTCCTGTGCCTCAGTTTGTGCCCATTGCCCCTTGTCCTGTCGCTGGGCACCACTGAAAAGAGTTTGGCCTCATCCTCCTGACACCCACCCTTCAGATATTTATAAGCATTTATTAGGTCCCCTCTCAGCCTTCTCTTCTTCAGGCTGAACAAGCCCAGCTCCCTCAGCGTTTCCTCTTAGGACAGATGCTCCAGTCCCCTCACCATCCTCGTAGTCCTCCGCTGGACTCTCTCCAGTAGCTCTTCATCTTTCTTGAACTGGGGAGCCCAGAACTGGACACAGTACTCCAGATGGGGCCTCACTAGGGCAGAGTAGAGGGTGAGAAGAACCTCCCTCGACCTGCTGGCCACACTCCTCTTGATGCATCCCAGGATCCCATTGGTCTTCTTGGCAGCCAGGGCACACTGCTGGCTCATGGTCAACCTGTCGTCCTGCAGCTCCTCTTGCACAGACATAAAAAATAGGGGGGGGGAGGGGGGCAGGCAGGCTCCATCTCATTGTTTTCCATTACCCAGAAGACCACTGCGTAGTCTAAACTGTACCCAACACAAGGGCTCACACAGGAACTGGACCTGTCTCTTCCCCAGAAGCCCTCAAACATTGCTACGCCACCTGGTGTCTGGTAATTTAGCATCCCTGTCTGCCTGATCGCAGAAGAGCAATCTGCTGAACAGATACTCCAATGGCAACTTGACAGCCAAAGACCTTGCATGGGCACACCATCTACTCTAGTGTGCAATGGCCAGCTGCCTCTGAAACCAATCTTACAATCAACGCATCATCCTTCAACGCTTTAAGTTTACAGACTTAGTCCTGCAATTCTGTCATTCATCAAGACCAGGTTCTACTGCTACTAACATGAATGAGGCAGCCAGCCAGTTAATAAATTAACACTTCCTTGACTTCTGTTTTCATTCACAAGGAATGTGCACAAATCTTGACTTTGACTCCACAAAAAGAACACTCTAAGGTCAATAAATCTGAATATTCAGCTCCAAAGGTCAACATGGATTGACAGGATGTCACCACTTAAAAGGTAGGTTTGATTCCTTCAGGCCAACCTTTTTTGAATAAATGCAGTACAAACTCCTAGTCCCTATGTGGTCACCAGGACTTTCACATCACTACAGCTTAATCCGCTCAAGAGGGGATCATGCAGGGAAGTGATGCTTCCCTGGCAACAATCCTCTCCCAGCCTCTGTCCGTACTACACCAGCCAACTTTCACAAAAAGGAGGGAAGGAGATTTATGCTTGAAGTACCCCTTAAGGATTTTAGGTTTTGTTTGTTTTAGAGGGTAGGGGAAGACAGACTGTGAAAGAACAAGCAGTGCTAATCTCCAGCTTTTAAATAAAACACAGCTACACAGATTTCTTTGCCCTAGGGCTTTTGTTTTCCCTCTTGACTGAAATCCTGCTCAGCCTCACCTGATACTGACAGGGATGGCAACCCACCAGACCCTTGCAGCCAACGATTTTTTTATTTTCTTTTATTAAAAGAGGAGCCAGGCTGGGCAAACACGGACATTAAATGTGCCTAAATTTCATTTGGCCTAAAAGAAGAAGATTATCCTATTTTAATGCAACACAAGCAAAGAATTCCAAATGTCAAGATCTCCCACAAAAAAGTATGCTGCTTAGTGACAGGATGTTTAATTATTCTCAGTGCAATGAAAAGGTTTAGACTGCCCCATTCCTGCTGATGTCAGTGAGGACTGCCCTCCAAATCACAAAGTTGGGAATATGACATTTATCTACACTCAATTATTTAAAGCTTGTCTCCTAAAGTTGTTTAAAAGATGCCTGTAACTAGTATTCCACAAATGCCAGCTATATTGGTGCATTGAGAGCTACCTGAAGAAAGTGAGACAGCCCTTAAATAATAATAATAATAAAAATTTAAAAAAGAGAACACATTAAGGTATTTCTTAATGGGGAAGATATAGAAAACAATGTGATACACTAATTATTTTCTTGCTGCATTTTTCCATGTTTGCATAACTCAGATTTCCCTCATACTATTTAAGCAAGGAAGTCAAATAAAGGTTGAGTGCTAAAAAATAACTGATTTGAATTCCATTTTTAAACTCACAATTTTTAACTGGAATTGAAATTACGCAGAGTAGTGCTGTTCACCCACAACTCTTACATCAAAGGTTTCCCACTACATTACTAACCACTTTCCAAGCCAGTGTGGGATGCCATACAATGAAAAAAGTATGTGGCAAAATATAAAACCACCAAACCACAAAGACACATCATCTCCACAATACACTAAGGAGGAAACACACATTCGGCATTTCTACTCTTAATTTCACACATAAGAATACAAGGGATTCTCAAGAACAAGGCGCATTGATTAATTCTTACCACTTTAGGTCATCTGATACCAACAGCTCAGGATCCCAGAAGCATTGTGTCCCCTGAGCTAGGGAGGCCATCACTGCTATTCCTTCAGAACGCTTTTATGACGCATTCAACCCCTCTACTACGACAAGCGGTAGAAACAGTGAAAACAGACTTGCTCTCTCATATGCAATAACACTTCTAAATGCAAGGCAAAAAGTTACTGGCAAAAGACAAGGTCACAAACAAGTCTGTTCTAAGAAAATGATAACTACCATTACCTTCTACAGGTAAAAAGAACAGCAAAGTAAAAAAGCTCATATTCTAATATTCTCAACTGTATCTCTTCTTATGAAAAGTGTGCCTTTACTACATTTAAATTTGCTCAATTCAGAAATGTGTTCAGCTATTGTAAGTGTTAGATATGCACTACTTCCTTTGCATTAAGAAGTAAGGTTGCTTCTAATTCATCTCACGTAAAGCTATTTTTACCGTATCGAGTCAAAAAGTGAAGAAAAGAATTGCAGTCAAACATACCACAGTGCCTCAGAAAGGACGAACACTTTACTAGCAACTAGACGGTAAAGACAGACGGAAACAAAAGTGAACTATGCCTAAGATATCACATATGCTCCGATTAGATTTAAAAAGTTGCTACATTTTACAGTACTTAAGAACAAACCAAATGCAACGTGCCAGAATCAATGAACTGGGCATATCTAGAGCCAATCTTCTAAAAGATGTCATGAGACACATCAACAGATCATGATTTTGCAAACCAAGCAGAGTTTTACAGGGTCAGTTCTTGGGTGAGAGACAGTTAAACAATTACCACTAAGTTATTCAAACAATTCACTGAACTTTCCTCTGAATTTCTTATCAATTGACATGACATTCCTAGGTGCACCATACACTGAAATGAGCATTTTCCAAAGACTGTCATTGTTAGCTTTTGCTGTCTTCAGAATAAGACACTTAAATATACAGTTACTGCCTCCCCAAACTTGTTCTTGATTTCAAAGGCGAACAATACTTTCCACTCATTTACCTTGACTACATAGCGCAGTGTTCCCATTTACAACTAAACCAGCTGCCACACGTCACCCACCTCGGCCAGCAGCACCTCAGCAGGAGCCCGCTCACTCCTACACACACGCACACCAGAATAGCTCCCAAAGCACTGTAGGCTGAATTGCCTTTCAAATCCTGTTTGTTTTTTAAGCAGCTTGTTAAACTAAGCAAAACTCTCTTGTGAGTTTAGACATTATGTCTCCCTTTTTATGTATTCCATCATACAACCAGTCTGGAAAGCAAGCGTCATCCTGTCAATTAACATGCCTCGAAACTTCTTCCTCAGTTAAAACACAAACAGCTCCACAACCCAGCCCTACAGGGTTAGCAGCTCTGCCAGCAAATACTTTTTTTTTTTTCTTAAAAAAAGAAACAACTAGATGCTGCTGCAAACTGTCTAGAAAGCAGGTTACACCTTGCCATTCAAGCAATAAAAGCATGCATGAACACAAAAACAGAAACAAGATGAAAAAGACATTGTCCTCCTACTTCCCACCACCCTGCTGCCTGTCCGTTTCACCCTGACGCAGGCACTGGCCAACATCCAGGCAAACTACACAAGTATTCTCAAAATGGAACTACATCATCTTCCTCTGCAAAGACGATCTGGCAGCGCAAGAAATCCCTGCTAAATAACATCTCTCAATAGTCATGTTACACTTCACTTTATTTCATGTTATTAGCTTTACTTCTACCTCCTCGGACCACCCTAAGGGATTCTTCTCCATTATGTTCTTCAAATGCTTGCAGATAATCATATCGCCCACTTAAGACATCATTTAGCCAAGTTTCATGCATTTCTTTTCATCTTCTTTCCCTCATAAATCAATCCCTTCAACCTCTCCAGCATTCTTACTGCTCTTCCCTGAATTTCTTCCAAATTGCTGACATCTTTCAGCGACTGAGGAACTTCCAATTGCATGCTGTACTCTAGATGTGTTTTTTGTACTACCTTAAAGAAAGATAATCAAGCCTTTTCAAGAAATATTAATGCTCCAAGTCTGGAATAAATCTAAATCAGAGATTTTTTTGTTTTGTTTTTTTTCCAGAATGGATAGTAATTATCCTCATTTCACAGAGCAGAAGAGCAGCGAGAAGTATCTGAATTATTGCTGCACACAAGCAGTGCCAGAATAAGAAACAGATCCGTGTTCTGCCATTCCCAGTCATGAGGTCTGCCAAGTTTCAGCCCACAGACGACGTTAAGACAGTGTTCCCAGGCTGTGATCTATAGGCTAACACAAGCCAAGTGACTATGGAACAACACTCAGGGAGCCCAACACTTGCTCGTGTGAGCAGGCACGGTGCTGGAGGCTGTTGGCACCCACGGGACCACGTAACACCCTACAACGTGCGGTGGTCTGCTATTACATTACATAGTGAGGACACAGGTCTCTGATACATCTACCTGATTTTTGTTGTGATGTAAAGGTTTGTTTCTAAAACCAGCCCTTAGCTATCATCAGGTTAACTACCCAAAGAAGCTATTCGATTCCAGAGGTTAAGACTGGTTTTAAATACGAGAGGACTGACTGCCTGCCAGGCTGAGGCAGTCCAAGGCAGTTTTCAAATTGCATGTTTCCTTCCCTTCGCTCCCACTCCCCGTTACATTTGTGAAGGAATCGTGGGGAAATAACTTCAGAAAAACTAGAACAAGCTCTTCACAAAAGAAATCTGTAAGGGAGACTACATGAGGGGAGGGGCAAGGCTGAAGAATGGGGAGGGAAAGGGGGGAGAAGAGTCTGATTAGTTAAATTTAATAAAAAAAAAAAAGCACAAAACCCCACAAACAGGATGCAGACACATTAAAAAAGCAACACTGACCTAACAAAGGAATGTGAACTGAAGTTGACTTAAACAGCATCACAGCAATAGCCCTCCCCCTACACACAAATCTCTGCAACTCTTAAAGACACAGGATTTTAGGCTCTTCCAAATTCTGTGGCTCTTTCCCCTGCTAGCCACATGCTGTTCAATACTCTTAGCTTGAGCTAATTTAGCTTACTGCCTCTTCTTTCCAGACAAGAGTACTCAAGTTTGACCCAGACTAAAGCAAAGCAAACCAAGTTGTATTATTCTGCCTACCTTAGAGAGGTATTAAATTCTAGTGTTCTGCTACATATTCTTCTCATTGAAAGAGCAAACTATAAAGGGTCCTCTGTTTCATGGTCTGCTGTTAAACATCAGAAGAGTATAACCAAGATTAGATAAACACCTTGCTGAAAGGTAATTCTTCCCACTAACTCAATATACAGAACAAAAAGCAATTTTCTAAATCTGTGTACGATTTTCTTAATGTGACTGGTGGTTTGCAATTATAGTTCCTGCTTACATCTACAATGGTGACAAAGACTCCTTATTAGGCTTCTCCCCAACCTATGAAGAACCCTTTCCTCCATCCAAAACATGGAAACGGCAATGTAAATGCTATCCTCCTGTTGTTCTTCTCTTTCATTGTATTTTTGCCTCTGAGAACGAAAAGCTACTAAGAACACTACATTTCTAAGCAATATATCATCTTCATTTTCAGCTTGAACCCTTTTCAATGTTAAGGTCATTTACACATCATTTCACCACCTACCTAAAGGTATCTATCTCAGTGAACGCTTAAAAGCTTGTCTATACTAGAAAATGCAAAACATACATGTATCTGCTGCAACTTCTTTCTTTAAATACGCCCTGTGCTTGCTAATTAGGCTCTCAGACCTATTTGCAAAGTCTAGCATTTGGTGACAAAACTGGAATTACAGCTAAGATAGAACACAGGAATGTTTTTGTCTAGTCAGAAATTCTTCTCTTGTGATAGGAAGAGGAAAGGAAGTTTGCTGAGGGTTAAAAATTGTTGCATCAAGCCTTAAATTGAACACATCTTCAGCAAGGTATCAGGAAACTTCAGTTTTCTCTGTAGATCAACCACTAGGTGATTGCTTGCTGTCATAGAACATCATGATTTCTTTTCCCTGCTTGTACAACAAAAGTAATCTCCCTCATCTCCCTAAAGAGGGCGGAGGATTAACTAGAGATAAACGGGCTGAAGACACTATAGAAATACAACCTACTCCTAGTATCATTAAAATCTTATCCCACAATCTGAGTTAAATGCAGCACCTATTATTGCCTTTTGAAAAGGCTCCGAACAACTTACTTTCCTTAAAAGAAGGAGAAAAAAATACCCCCAAGTAATGACACTTATAAACTCTACCACCCATCACTCCCCATGCTCTAACCTAAGGAGACATAAATCCTTGCTGTAATTCACCTAGGATGAAAAATACAGTAATATATAATATCATAAAACCAGGAGACACAAGCAATAAAAAAACCTCTCAAGATCTCAGAAAACTCATTTATCAAGCACTTTTTGCTCGAAGGTAAGTTAGGTAATAACATGCAGAACAGAGCCAATTTAAGGAACTTGCATCCACTATACTATATTTAATAAGCAGCCACAGGTAAAAATGATGGCAGGTTTGCTATCCTTTATTTGTTCAGAAGGGCTCTGGTGCAAATCACGCATACATTAAGAGAGGAGAGATTGCCACAAACCTTTCTGGACAGAGCATGATTTCTATGTTACTGGCACTTAACAAGAAGTCATTTTGAGACCCAAGTTTCTTGACACAGGAGATGCGGCTTCAGGCCATTCAGTCTCACAAGGTAAGTCACAGCCGCCACTATTTAATTACAAGAGGTACAATCCACCAACTCATCAGTAGTCCAGCTGGGCACGAGCTGATTTCAAAACTTCAGGAGACTACAGGTAATGTTCAGACTTCCAGTATGGAAAGATCCTCTACACTTGACATGTTTGTTACCTGACAAGAACCTACCTGGAATTCGGATTTTAAATTTGCCACTTTGTCCAAAACCGCCATCTATTATTCCTTCTTCTCCTGTAGATAGCTTGACTTTTAGACCCACAAAAATCTGGATGTTTGTTTCCTTTTTAAACAACGAACGACCAATCACGCTGTAATCATCCATCACCTGCAAAAGAAATGGGGCTTCATGAGTCTACAATCTAAAGTGACAAGAAGAATTATACCTATGAAACACACTAAGTTTGGTAGCTTCTACCACTCTGTCCTTGGAAAATCATTTACCCCAAGTGAACCAAACTCTAGATGAGTCATCTAAATGGCTGAGTTTAAGGCAATTAATACATTTCTACTTACACCTGCTTTGTTATAATATAGAAAGAACAAAACCTGCATCAGAACATGCTGTAAAGATCAGTTAAGTAAAAATCTCTTTTCTGCTTTGAAACCTTTCCACAGAAGTCACTTAAGTACCTACACTCACAAAAAGTTTATTCCATTACTTATCCTACAGCTAAGCACATTATCACCTGCATAAACATTCTCTGTCTCTTAGCTCCAGACCTGCACTTCCAAAGAAACGACAGAATTACTCAGAGTTTCTAAATAGAGCCTTTTAAATATTCACCTTCACATACACATTGATTTGTTAAACTAAAGGCCTTATGACCACTGTATCCAATTTTAATTTCAAGGTTTGTAACCCAGTGGGAAGAACCATTCCAAGTTGAATTCTTAATTAAGCTATCAGGAACAAGAGGCAGCAAGGTTGGTGGGTAAGGCAAGATAAACAACCCTCCCTCAGGCATTACAAAGTATAAGGTGCAGTCAAGTGAGCCTAATCCTGTAGGTATGAATATCCTTGTATACCTAACGCCCGGAGTTACTCTACCTCACAGCCACAGCAAGAACATCTATTTACTTATCAGAATAAATAAGGGGATATTACTTAAAATCTTTGCAAGACTTTTTTTTTGGTGGCAAAAGTTGCAGCTCTTCTTTGTATCTTAGAAGCAATTCTTAGATAAGCCTAAGGGTTTCTAAGACCAAAGTGACTTAGAACGGTAAAGAATTATGACCGCTTTTGAACACTTCCCTTTCTTCAGATTAAATGATGACTCCAAGTATTGCTGGCTTATTTAGCTCCTCTCCTTCCATCAAGCCTCCTCCATAAACAGTAGTGCATATACAGACTCAAATATCTGGCATTGTTGTTTATTATTTTGCTACTTATGTATGCCTCCATTTTAATGCCAATCTCAGTATGGCAGTAAAGCTAGCATCCGAAATTTAATTTATTTTAAATGAGGCTTACTTGCTCAGCTATTAACAGTCTTGAAAGGACCCTGCAACATCGGAGGGCACTGGCAGGACCTCACCCTGTCCCAGATCTCACACACACACGCACGCACGCGCGCGATGAGAAATGTCTACAGCCCTTCTGCCTTCTTTCACATGGAGATGACAACAGTACGGGCAGCTCCACTCCCATCCGACCACAGGGTCAAGGCTGTAGGAGAAGCATTCAGATGCCTCAACAACATTTGCTGCCTGACCATTCACTCCTCATCTTTTCCCAAAAGGGTGCATTTCTGTTTTTTGGTGTGTCTGTCCTCTCCCCCACCCCTTCAACAAGCACTGCTTCAAACTAGCTTGTGAAACATTAATGGTAGCATCACTGCCTGACAAACTCTGGCTTAAATTTAAAACTGAATAATGTCTTTCACTAGAGCCATTGACAATAGGTGGTGGTAAAGGGGGAAGATAAGCTTTCAGGCACACTTGCCTTTCTTCAGGTCTGAAATAGAAGACTAGCAGAAAAAGCAGCTGTTAATTCCAACCTGAAGCAGCACTTAAATTCTCAAAACATTCTTCATTTTTCCAATTTCATTAGCTGGTGAAATAAAAATATTACTTCTTCCTATAGATCTTTTATTCCTAAAACAAGAATGTCAAAATTGAACATCCCTCGCCTTCACTGCCAGCTATGTGCTTCTTACTCCTGTGTTTGAAATACAGACAGTCTCTTACTCTCCAGCAAGGATCTTCCATATGTGTATTTTTTTTGCAGTCATCCCCCCAAAATGGCACAGGAAGCCAACTTTAAAGACAACACAAACATCTTTTATTTTTCCAAGAGCACTTCAAAGTTATCTTTAACTCAATTAAAAGCGGAATTACAGGGTAAGCAATCATACTAGGCTAGCATGGTTCAGTTCAGAGCCTCCCCAGCAAGGCTGTCCAAAAAAAAATGAGAATGATTTTTGTGAACAAGTGTTACAGGCATCACGTACCTTTGGGTACGCTGGTAATGATAACCTACAACTGATGATAATAACAGCAACAAAATCTGTCACCCTGTAGGTATGCCATACTCGCTTAATACCTTTTGCTTTTAAAGCCCCTCACCTTTTGCACGTAAATATGCTTGCTAGGGTCTGGCTCTTGCACACACAGTTTTAGGAAAGCAAGCGAGGGCTCCAGCTGCACTGTTCCTGTCGCTCCAATGGTCAACTCATTAAAAAAAATCTGTCCTTTAGCTGATTGATATGTTCTGTCCATATCACCATTATTCCTTGGGCATCTCTATAGGCCATTAGAAAAACAACTGTTTTAGCGGTCTGAGATCGTAAGTGATCAGTGACTTGCCTGAGTGACTGTTTGGAATAAAACCCTTATGATCCAAAGTCTCAGTCTTGTACACCAAATACTATACATGCCATCCTGTGTCACCTGTCCCCGCCAGTTCGCCTATCACCAATTTATCCCCGAAGATGCCTAAATAATTAGAGAATGCCTGATGTAAGAAGAACTAAGATAGCTAATTAGTGCTTACAGTAAAATAAATAGGTGAAGAAGAGATAGTTACTATGAAGGAAACCTCATTTTCTCAACTTTAAAACCATGTTAGAAAAAATAAAAGAAAAATTAAATTTTTGTTTCATTCTTGCTCTGTACAACAGCACAGAAATGCATGTTGCGCTCTCTAACTGAAACTCAACACTTCCAATTACTTTACCAGCAATTTACCTCCAATCGCTGGATTTTAAGATAATCCCCTTTGAGTTCTCAGAACATCCACAATGGCAATCACTTTGCCTATTAGCTGAACAGCCTTTTGGGAGATCTTCCTGCTTTTCTCTCAAACACTCTTTTTTGTTATAAAATATTATTAACTTAAAAAGCCAAATGCCGCAAAGACAGTAAGGGATACGCAGTCTGCTCTAAAGCAGCAGCAAGGGGCCTAGCAATGAGGGCAGACTAATTTTATTAACTTCAGGGAAACTTCAAAAAGCTTTAGGGCTTTAATGCCAGACAGAGACGACCCCAGAAGTCAGTTTAAGTGCTGCATAAACAAAGGATTAGGGCAAGAAAAAGCTGAAGGCTCCTTGCATTTCTTGTTTATATTGTCATATGACCTAGTAGGAGTGGGAGAGAGCTGCCTCTCTGACTTTAATCCCCCATGGTGTACAGTGGCGTTTCAGTTCACTGACCTACATTACGATAATATTTTTTTAAATTTATGGGCAGAGGTGCAGCATCAAACTCACTTAAGGACTTTAAAAAAAGAAAAGGGGCGGGGGGTGAGGGAGAAATATCCAGAAGAGAAAAATTTTCTGGCTGGTATAGTCTCCCCCTCTCACTTAGGTTAGATCAGCAGCTTAGAAAGGGATTTCAAGTTCAAAGGGAACGTCTCTGTTACTCTTGTTTTATGGCTTAGACCAGAGGACACAATAGCACTGAGTTTATGAAATATCCCTTCCCACTTGGCTTTTGTGTTTGCAGGAAAAAGTAAACAGCACTTTATAAGCATAGGTGAAGTATGTGCATCTCTGGCACACAGCACTTGTACTAATACCAAAAGTTCAGAGAAAAAATTAACCACCTCACGCTCCACATGCAAGCAAGACTTACGCTACCATATATTGTTTGCAAAACCACAGTTATAGGTGTTGGTATTCAGTACAAGCCATAGTATAATGCCAAGGAAAAACAAGTCTGCGATCTCCCTTTGAGCAGGGCAAGCTATACTGTCCAGCCTATTCAACCACCTTCATTTTTAAGATAACTTAGAAATTACTGCCATCAGAACACCCTCTCAAACAATCACACACATTTTGAGAGCAAATAACTCCATGTCTTAACATATCTGTGGAAAAAAAAAAGGGAGGGGGATCAGAACAGAAAAACACAGGAGGAAACAAACCGGTGCCAGAATGAGACGGGAAATAAGAAAAAATTTGAGACAGAGAAAGTAAAAGCACTGAATATTAAATACTAGAAACAGACACAGAGAGAAAGAATAACCACCTTTTCTGATTTAATCTAAAATTATATAGCTTTTAATAGAAATAAAACAACTTTTAAAAAAGTATAAAAAAAAAGGATCTAAGGAGTATTCTCAACAAACTGAAAAATGGTCCATGGAATCCAAAGCAGAAAACAACAGAGGAGGAAAAAGAACAAAAAGAACCTATGACTAACACTGAAAATACAAAGTATTTTTATTACTTTTTTGTACTTCAGAAAAAGTACACTTGAGACATCTTCATCATGATCTGTGACAGCTCATTTATTTCTAGAAAACAGTTTCGAGCACTTTCCATTTCTGTGTCAAAAATGGGAATATTTTGGAGGCTGCAGATTCCTGTTCTCCTTTTTTAAAATCTGGCTTCATGCATTGAGAAAGTGACAGTACATGAGGCCACAAAAGGGTGAAGGAGAAAGGAATTGAGACGATTTCATCGAGGATTGGGTTTGGAGCTTTTTTGATTCTCCAAAGACTGTTACAGCTTTTAGTTTGTTACTGGGAACTAGGTGAACGACTTGGTACAAAGACAGAAGGATCTGGTCAGTCATACTGTTTCATCAAGAGCTTACACCAGCATGAAAGTATCAAAGGCTTTTCTTTCTGCAATTCCCTCCAGCAGTAGAAGCTTTCAGTTGTGTGCTGGGCTCTGAAGACCTTCTCACCATCCTCCAAGCAAACAACCTAAACTTCTGCCTTTGCACATCCATACAGATAAGAAGGAACGGAGGTGAAAAGTTCATCTCCTTCAGTGCTTCACATCTCGTTACTGCTGTTTTAAGACAACAAGAAGCCATCACACAGATATCTTTGCATACCAACTAATGTCGGTTTTCAGATGTTCGTCCCATTTCTCCCCAGTCTATGTTTCTCGGATCCAAGAAACATCTTCCTTTCTGTGTCCTTCTCTTCCTTTCTCAGTAATGGGACGATTGCATTTGAGAATTTCTAGCAAGCAGTTATAAACAACCTGCCCTTCGCTGAGCATTTTGCCATCCCTATAGCCTGCTTAAAACCAGCACAGTAGTGGAAAAGGAGTCTTGAGTCAGGACAATGAGTAAGAACTGCATAACCAGACCAGTTTAGATTCTAAAAGCTCTCCAAGCATCCACAGGGTACAAACAGGACACTAACTTCATTATGCACCTTTACAGCACAATTTTCCTTCATTTCTATTTAAAGTTTACAGGCACTAAATTCTTGACATGGCCGAGTTAAGAACATATTAATTTTACAAAGTGAGAAGAAACTGCTTGATGTCATGATTTTATTCATCTTTACACCAATCTATGCTGTGTTCCCTTTATGTGAGAAAAGCAGCATCAACAACGAAGGAAAAGAGGAGGCTACAGACTGTTACTACACACTATACTGCTCAGGACCTCCATCTCCAGACCAGCCAGCCTTGGCTTGAAATACTATAAAGACTAAAAATCCTGTCATGTTTACTAACCAAGCACAACCCAAGAAAGAGGCTGTTCTGTAGAGCAGACGATCTGTAGATGCAGAAGCCTTGACCTGGCCTTCTAAGAAAGATGCCAAGAGGATTACCAAGCTGCAGAGGGCTGCTCCCAGGCAGCAGTTCTGAGCGACCGGAAGGACCCTGGTGGTGTCTCCATGCCTTACGAACACCCAGGCACTTTCCTCAACTATTTAAAAGTGTTTTAACTGTGGCCATCTCAGGTTCTGAGATCTTAAACATCCAAAAGGAAACACCAGTGAGACCCGGCAAGTTTCATCTGGAGCAGTGCATTGATCTGGCACATAGCAGTAGGTCAAGTATAGTGACAGTAGGTTAATTTGTTTCTAAAGGAAGGTGTCCACAAGTGGCTTAGGGAGGGCAGAAAGGAAGAAAGAACAGAGGCTTACAAAATCCTCACTGGAACTTAAGCAGACAACAAGGACAGGCCCGCAAAGAGCTGCCTGAAGCAACTGATGCTGAGGGAGAGGAGAGCTGACTCTTGACACCAACTCACATCCCCTTCTGAAGATACGACATGGAGCTACAAACATCCCTTGATGACCTCCAACTCCAGTGTGTGGATCCTCTGCCCAAAACCAACAGTCCCTCCATCTCTCTTGGATAACAGCTTCCTTCTGCCATTTGGTTAACATGGTTTGTGGTATCAAGCAATACAAGTCTGTGCTACACTGCTGAGTATTTGTAATGCAAATCCTAGTGAAGGTGTACAGTAGAAGGATGGTTACAGTTCAATAATCACAGAATCACAGAAAGTTCGGGGTTGGAAGGGACCTCTGTGGGTCATCTAGTCCAACCCTCCTGCCAAAGCAGGGTCACCTACAGCAGGCTGCACAGGGCCTTGTCCAGGTGGGTCTTGAATATCTCCAGAGAAGGAGACTCCACAACCTCCCTGGGCAGCCTGTTCCAGGGCTCCATCACCCTCAGAGGGAAGAAGTTCTTCCTCATGTTCAGACGG